>Ga0268261_10001606_pt1 | contig 15693 bp, 6 predicted proteins | sample TergutNc150P1_FD_190353 | JGI IMG/M metagenome (GOLD analysis project Ga0268261, IMG submission 190353) | Nasutitermes corniger P1 segment gut microbial community from laboratory colony in Florida, USA - Nc150 P1 (SPAdes) (version 2) | ecosystem: Host-associated > Arthropoda: Insects > Digestive... | reverse complement strand
ACACACACACACACACACACACACACACACACACACACACACACACACACACACACACACACACACACACACACAAAAGTTATTCACACTCAAGCTCCCAGACAAGTGTGGATGGCAGAACAAGTTAAACCCTGATAATAAAGGGATCTGGTCTGGTATATGTATGGGTCCAATACGAATAGAGGCACTGGTGTTGGAGTGTATTGATGGAGCTCAAGATGGGATCATAGCTTCAGTTTTGGGCCACATACCATTTAATTCGAGTCTGAAATATAAGTCATTAAGGCATGTATAATGGAGTATATACAAATGGGCTACACAGGTATGAACACCTTTATTCTTTCCAACAAATGAGCAGCCAAGCAACCAACAAGGCCCTTGACAGTTTCTACATAAAATCAAAATTAGTATGGGACTGTCATCAATTCCAATAAAGGTAGAATAAAGTAATGTGTACGGTTGCCAGGAGACATGGAGACTGATGGAAATGAAATGGCTGGTTAATTTGCCAAACAAGTCTCCTCACATCCACTTTTAGGACCTCAGCCTGCCCTTGGCATATCAACAAAGGTTGCCAGGGGGTGATCAGGGGCTGAATAAGCATGAAATGTGAGGAGCATTAGCAATCCATTCATGAAGAAGGTAGACTAAGGGCTTTCTTACAACATCCTCTTCTGAAAGAGCTGGGGAATTACTCAACTTGAGCAGAAACCAGCAATGAATAATGACAGGTTCTTAACAGGACACTCTCATGTAAAAGGACATTTGTTTAAACTGGGGCTGTTAGACCATCTGAAGTGTGATAGATGCAAATAGGCATCTGAAAGAGTCTCATACACTTTTTGTGACTGCAAGACATTGGCCATATACATATTTAGGCACCTGGGCTAACATTCTATACAACCAGGTGACTTTGAGGACATTTCTGTCAGCAGATTACTGCATTTTGTTGCAGGTGTGAGACTGCTAAATGCATTAACATAAGGGCTGCCCAGAAGATCAATACTGGTAGTGTGCATGGGTCACTGCAGTGCCTGTCCTTTTTAATTCTATTCTATTCTATTCTATTCTATTCTATTCTATTCTATTCTATTCTATTCTATCCTATCATATTCTATTCTATTCTATTCTATTCTATTCTATTCTATTCTATTCTATTCTATTCTATTCTATTCTATTCTATTCTACTATATTCTAGTCTGTTCTATTCTATTCTATTCCTGTATGATAAGATGGTTGAAGTAGTGGCATACTTTGCCTTTTAGGGGAATGGTGTTATTGCTGTTACTCTTTTCATTACTGTTTTATTGAGCAATTTAAATTGCAATTTAAGAGTTTGAATTTTTAGTATTTATTGGTAGTAGCAAGGAGGGGTGGCACAGAAGTGCTACCTGTGCACCACTCTTCACCACTCTTTTTAATTAACTTTGATTCTAAATCATCAGTGTTGGCCCATAACCATGCTGTAACCAATAGTAGATAATTGTACGATCCATGCTCCCTCAGAAGTATGGAAGATCTAAGCAATTAATTATTTTTTTCATAACAATATCGTGGAACTGACAGTGAAGGGAATTTGATACAGGGTCACATAGAAACACTGCTTAAAAAGCATTATCTTGAAACTATGAAGCACATTTTACATATGAATATTTCCGTACTATCTGTGGTCTTAAGTGACTTCTCCCCCTCCCCCCCAGTGCTAATGAAACAAGCACTGATAGTTGTTACTCATATACTCACAGAGTGACATTCCCCAGCAAAGGCCTACGTTTTCCTGCAGGTGGAATCGTCAGTTTTGTGCAAGTTCCAAGTACTGTATGCACGTGAGTGACCAAATTCATGTTCTGACTGCTTAACAGACCATTCTAGACAGGTGACTGTATGGACCAAATAACTAATCTGAACATGATAGTGTAAATAAGAGTCTCTGGCCTTGACAGGAACTGAACAATGGTCATCCAGCCTACAGTTAGTTTAACTGCTTGACTGATTAACAGAGCTTTCACTTGGTTGTCACAGCCATTTTACTGCTACTGCTACTGCTATTGCTACTACTACTACTACTACTACTACTACTACTACCACCACTACCACTACCACTACTACTACTACAACTACTACTACTACTACTACTACTACTACTACTACTACTACTACTACTACTGCTACTACTATACTACTACTGCTGCTGTGACTATTATCACATTAGTCACTATAACTACTATTACTGCATAGTAGCAGTAATAGTGGCTGTTTCTGCAATTATAGCTATGAGTATTTATTATTTATGTGCTGAATGAACAGTCAGTAAGGATAATTTTAAAAAGGGAACTAAAAGAAGTAACTTAAGAGACTGATGGAACAGTAATACAGAAAGCCTATGTACTACCACTACTACACTACTACTACTACTACTACTACTACTACTACTGCAGTATTGTTACAATCTTTATAGGCACATGCACAAAGATCTGCTCAGGTGAGTTTCCACATCATGGTTGATCTCAGGGCAAATGTGCTGTAGCTTGGTGTTCGTACGTCATTCACAGTGCAAATAGACATGATGATGGGAATAGATATAATCTCAAAAATAGTGGTTCATAGCTGGAACATTATGTGGCTGATAGCCCAAGATTTTATTGCTGTTACCTGCTGTAAAAATTTTGGATAATGTGTACTCTATGTTATTAATAGAGACCACAAAACATTTCTCCTACTGTTGAATTCCAGTGATGGCACTGGCTGGGGATTGTAAAAGATTGGTAGTGGTAGTGATCAAGTAGTAGTCAGTGGGTGGATTGCTTAGAATAGTGAATGTGGGTTCCCAGCAGTGCCTGTGGTGTCCTATGATATGATGATTTATTAAATGATAATAAATACTGATATAATAACGCAGTATATGAACAGTTTGTTATTATTAGGCTGTCTGGTAGTGAGCTTCTGACTGACAGACTGTGACAGCAATTGATAGCTAAAAATTCCCCTGAGACATTCCTCCTCCTAGAGTATTAATCCTTGGTGCTTGTGCTTAAGGTCTTTGTGAATACAGGGCATGGGATAAAGGCCAAGCACTGGCATTCATGCCCATATTTGGTCATGAATACTAGGGGTGGTTTAGCTTGTGTATATGAACCGATCAGTTTAGGGAGAATTTTATATGCAGATGAAAGTCATTCCCTTAACACCTCAAGTGTAACACCCAAAGAAAGAAAATTTGTTTTGCATCACATGTTCCCCAGACCCATCCACTGCAAGGGAAAATGATACATAGATGTACATACATTTTAAAATGCCACCTAAATTTGCTACTATCGTAAATGCAATTGCAGCATTGCAGTAGCATCTATGTGTAGTTAATTTGTCTCTCAGTACTTTCCCACCAGGCACTATACTTCAAACTAAAGATGATATATACATTTTAGTGTTGTTGTTGTTGTTTTTGTTGTTGTCGTCGTCGTCATCATAATCATTATCGTCGTCGTCATCATCATCATCATCACCACCACCATCATCATCATCATCATCATTATCATGGATTGTAAGCATTTTCATCATGAACTGCTTTAAGCATAGTAAAATAGTGGTAAGATGACTGGACCACCTGCAGTTGAAATAGAAAAACGTACTGAACATGAAGAAATTCAGACCTTGAGAAATCATGCTGCATAAGCAGGCACAGTGTACCACTTTATTGCATTATATTATACTACACAGTCTCATATGAGAATACTCAATAGAAACCAAATTGGTCCATAATGTAATTATTTTAAATGGTGTACTATTAATAAATATATTGTAACTAGTTCCTGCAAGAAACGTGTACATTAGCACCAGGTGCAGCTGTGTAGCGCCAGAGCAGTTAACTGAAAAGTACTACCATCTGACATCAGCCTCCAGAACTTTCTACACACAACTAGAGTGGCTAATCGCTCAGGCCAATCCCAGAACTTTCCAGGGGATGTGAGAGAAGCCTAGGGGTGTCGCGCAAGTGCCTGCGCAAGAGACTGCCAGTACAGTTCACTCTAGAAAAGGTCACAAAGACCCAGAGGGGGAGTAGTTGTATAACGTAGCTCTACTCTTACCTTAACTTTGGCGCTAGATGAGGGTGGGTTATTAACACTACACTCCAACCGTTTCACCCCGGGAAAGAACCGGTACTCATTGTGCAGGAGGCTAGATGGGCCTCAGGGCCGGTCTGGACGGGTGCGGAAACCGGGATTAGATCCCCGGTCAGTTCAGCCCGTAGCCAGTCGCTATCCCGGCCTACAAAGACTCCCAGTACCTTCTAGAAAATGCCATTACCCCACCGCCTTATCAGTTGGTATAGGAGCTAACTTCATTTGCGGACTGATTTTTCCCGTGATTTTTCTCAGGTGTATAGCAAATGACAGGGTATAACGCAAAGGCGGGGCATGATCCGTATTCTCCCTAAGGCAAGGCGGCTTCACCATAGTGTCTGCTCAAAGTGGCAAGTCTCTACCCTTAATTTGCTCTTTGGTTAGCTGGTTGGTTACAGACAAACAAGAGAAAGCTGTGCAAACAGCGAAGGAAAAAAAGGCGGAATTGGAAACTAAATTAAAGTGGAAGCAGGGACAACAGGAGAGGTCTAAAAAGTTCGGGGCAGTAAGAAATGTAACCTCACCGAAATTTTGAAAGAAGATCCGGAGCTGCGCAGAGCACTGAACATCAGCACAATTCTGGTAGACCACGAATTGAAGATAAACAGCTCTTGCTGCTGAAAGCTATTCTGCACATTGGTATGCACGGTTAAGCTTCCCATGATAATAGACAGAGTGACATATACCGAAGCGTCAAAACCTTAGATTAGTTTACGGAATAGTTAAAATGAGACGGATTTGAAATCAGCCGAATTTGTTTGTACCTTCGTCGTCTACCAAAGTACAGTTCGTCTCTAAAAGCTAAACGTTATGTTTCAAAAGTCCCAGTTACGTTAATTAGAGCAAAAACGATATGCAAGCAAACCATATAGATGAAGTGTTTTGTACAACCACAGCCAGATACTTAGAAGAAATTTCGTCTGTGCTGGGAGCAAATAAGGTGTGTTTCATCAGCCAGGACGACAAATGTAGCGTACCAGTTGGTCTGACAGGTGCGAATTCGCATGCTGATGCATGTTGAATATCGAGTCGGCCACCGAGACCATGACTGGGTAGTGGCTGGCCGACACAAACTGATCCTATCTGTGTATGCAGGAATTCACATTGTGCTTGTTGGTTTTGGGAACAAGTAAGCCGCTGGCTGCTCAGGTCGAACACATATTGCAGTGAGATCAAGAAAGGACTCGTTGTCGACATCACTCAATCACGGTTTGGACTTAGAAAGGTTACTGAATCTAAAGGCGTTTGAAGCCATAACTATGAATGATACTGATCGTTCGGTAAAACCGGTTTTTGTATCATCTGTAGACGGAGGTCCCGACAAAGATCCACGCTACTAAAAAGGTAATAAATTTGGCATCACCAGCTTATTTAGCAACACCTTGACCTTACGTTATCGCAACAAATGCTCCTGGCCGAAGCGCATTTAACAGGCTTGAACGAAAGATGGCGCGGTTGAGTAAAGAACTGAGCGGACTGATCCTGCCTCACGATGAATATGGCAGTCATTTAGACAAAGAAAGATAACACCACGGGCATAGAACTGGAAGGAAAGAATTTTAGTTTTGCTGGTAAAACTCCGGATAAAATTTGTTCTAGCTAACAGTTGACAATTATCCAGCTGTTGCTGAATATAATTAACCAGCGAAGTCGGAACTTATGGAGAAAAAGTTGATGTCCAGAGAACAAAATTGGTGGGATGTCCATGTGCGATGAAGCCAATATTTGACGCAGATCGCGAAATTTGGCGATGAGCGGTGTTGCTTAAAACCAGGGAGTTCATATTTCAGTGTGATTACAGACAAGAGTTTCCACCTCTTTTACCTGTTGTTCAAGCAGGTGAAGGACAAGTTTCCATCCTCCTTTTTGCGGTGGAGTTGGAAGGTGAACAACATTTTTCATCGTTCAGCTACATTTCATACTATTCCATATGATCTGTGTTGCTCCTCACTCCGGTATGTACTGAGTGACAGGATATGCAGGACATGCCATCAGTACTTTGCGTCTGTGGTGATGCTGTGAAACACACAGCAACGTACAAACGTCAGTCAGTTCCAGCAAAATTAGACGTTTGAGAGTGGCTGTTCGTCGTCAACCCGAGATGATGGTGGTCATACCACATGCAGAGAACGGAGAGAGTGCGGAGCGGCGTAATGAAGATGGTCTGAATTCAGTTGGTCTGCCTTTTCCAGAAAAACTACGTTGGTGTCAGCAGTCTTCCTGTTTGCACAATGGCAGATAATTTTTCGTCACCAGAGGAGGACGAAAAGTCAATCTTGCAAAAAAAAAAAAAAAACCACAACAACATTCTCAACATCACACGATTTTTTCAGCATTGAACTGCAGACACAGACTAACTAGGAAGTGTTTCCTTTGGTTTAGCAACTGCTTCCAGTAGGCCTAAATTGTGTACTTTGATTCTTTAAGATAGTTTGCATTAGTAAAACAGAAGGGACTGATAAAAAAACTACTTTCATTTATTTGTAATTGGGAGGGGGTCATATGTTTGTGACGTCATTTTGGAAGGGGGTCAGACTTGTGACAAAATGTGACAAGAGGAAGGTGGGGGTCAATTTCATGCCAAAACGCTGGACGTCATTTACAGACGACCCCTATGGAGTGGAATGAATAGGCACGAAAATGTTAGAAGATGATGTTGAGGAAAGTGAAACCTGAAATCCTCCCTTGCATCCCCTATCGGGAGACAAGCGATCTCGACAGGAAGAGGAAGCTGAGACTAACAGCATTACTACGAGTAAGTGAGGCCACAACACTTGATGACTGAGAGTCTCTAAAGTGATGCATATGAACTCCAAATACTTATGTCTCATTCCCTGGGAAGATTTTGTAGATATGCGGAAAATTATACATGTAAGTTGCTGCAGAAAAATACAGAAATTTATACATGTATGTTGATGGATTTTTAATTCCCTTTTTAAGTGTACTTTAAACATCAAGAACATATACAGGATTACCAGTATTCATTCTGAGTAGACAAAGAGTCTCAAGGAATGCTACGACAGCATTTTTTTTAAAAACCTCTCCCCTAAAGTACTGAACACTGCGATCATTGCCGTGAATAGGCTGAATATATTCAAATTTGCCGGAAATCCTTCCATCACTTACCTGAAATAGCGAAATGTTATCTGTAACTTTTCTTGCAATTCCAGACAGTCCAGGCAAATGATATTCTTCTTTTCAGTTTTACTCCGTTAAACAAACTGTTGTGTTCTATTTATCCGACATATTTCTTCCACTGAAGTTGTCTCTGTTGTCTTTTTCACAACTGCTCTTGTTCTACTATCAGTTCTTTCCATATTCATGCTCAAACATTTACTATCACTATAGGTGACTTTGTTTCATGTGCTCTCATTGTTGTGTTACTTCTCAACAGACAGTAGAGCACTCTCAAAATATTTTCATCTCTGAGGAAGTAAGACTTAAAAATTTTCTTTGTTTATGCCAACACTGACCTCCTTGAAACTTCTTATGAACTGTTTTTTAACCCTTATCCTGCTAATGTGGAGAATATGGTGAGATTCTAATAATGCCAGCAGATGGCAGATGGGGTTTCATTCGGCGTTTAAAGGGTTAATGTAATGTGATCTTCAACGGACAGCTGCTCTTTAACTAAGATAATGAACTACTGACTAGATGCAAAACTAACATTACTCTGTGCACTTAAGGGTAACACAAATGGAACAATTTAAATGTGCATGTTAAACTTTCACTTATGAGTGCTGCATATAAACTTAAAACAGCAATAAGATACCTATGTAATTATTAACATTTCAATATTTTGCAAATTTTGATTTACAAAGTTGTAAATTTATACAAATTGTAAATGACAGAAACTTAAAATTGCAATAAGATAACTAGATAATTAATAGAATATCAGTGTTTTGTTTATTTTGAATTTCACAGTGATACATTTATTGATAATTCTAAGTTATGAAATCAATATTTTATTCACTGTCACATATTTTCACATAATTAGGTTACTTGTTATGGATCATGCAGTATAAAAATGTTTGTGTTCTCCTGTTATCATGAATTACACCTTCTATTTTACTCATATCTTTTATACAGTACTAAGCATTACATTTTATTCAGTTTTATAAAAATGACTCCCTATATTTCACATGAAACATTTATGTTCTTATGTTATGTAACTATTATCACAAAACATATTCCCTTATGAAAATTCAATTAGCCATGACCATCACTTGTAAGATATGCATAATATTGAAAATGCTGTAAGTAAATTTACAGATCCTGCAATCTTATACATCTCTCTTTTTGTAGGTAGGCACATTTCAGACTGCTTTTAATGTTAAAGCCAAAAGACAATTAATGCAGTGTTTTAAAGGGCTAAAACCTTTTTTTATGGTAGTGAGGACACAAGGTACACTAGTATGTGAACAGAGGCAAAGGTATATAACTGTAGTGGCTACAGGGGTTGTGAACTCACTGATGCCACTAGTTTGTAATGCCTCCTGGGTTAAGAGTTCTGATTAACACTTGTTTCCTACCCCAAAGGGGCACTATCTGTTAAAGGACATTTGTAGACTCGTGTTAGAGCCTTCTTAGCCTCAACAATTTCGTTAGTGCTGCCACCAGTCAGTTTCAGATTTCCTGAGCAGATCACTGACAACTGCTTGGTACTGAATTATCGTAATTTGTAGTGGCTATGGGGGTAATTATCCCTCTACTGTGGCCACGAGATGCTTAGTTGAGCTGACTCAAACCACTAAACCAACTTAGCATTCGCCAAGACAAGCTAAACAAACATAACTGAAAGTTCAAGTTGTACATAAAGGAAATTATACAAACAAACACAATACCCATACTTTACTGGTAGCTAATATGAGCACTGAGCATTTAGGCAATTATGGGATTATCTTCTACTGGACTGATCTGCTGGGGAAAATGTACATGTTATACAGGCACTCCCTTCTATAATTGTCAAATCAAACTAATCCTCACAGTATTTGCTATCACCATCTTTAGAAATGTTAAATCCAACATAATCTTCTCATTTCCACGTATTAACCTTTTCAGTATACAATTTACCTGTCTCTAGCCGTTCTAGGCTCACAAGTATAATATTAAAATAATTCCTTCAAAATAACTGCTCTGGTTGTTATCACAGTTTCACACGCATTAAACAATTATAAGAATTAAATGTCCCACACATTCAGTGTGACAAATCCCCATCAAAGTTTGCAAATACTCTAGTAATAAAACAGCCCATTCAAGGAAATACTTGGGATTAGATTATACCTAAACTTCACCACAGCTTACATCCCAGCGGAACACAGACATAATATGGTTTACATCTCCGTGCATTAAATAACATTAAATGGGACATGGGTCAATTTCTTTATTAAAAAATGGCCTAGACAAGTGGCAGTTGCCTCCCACAAAGCCAACCCCTCGTCCGAGCTTCGGGTATTGTGGATTCATACTCTACTATACCCTGGGTCACGTGGGAGGCGGTAACAGTTGTGGAAGGCACACCATGATGAGGGTTGCTACGACACATGCTGGCTAACGGGGCTCTGGTCTACCCAAGCCAAGATAGAAGGTATCGTGCTGAAGGCTGCATGGCACTGGGGTAGAGATTGCAGTGTCGTTAATAATCCCCTTGGGGAACCAGGCCGCACACCATTGTATGTAGGCCTTCCGTCCACGTGCGGCTCCGTGGACGTTGACTTAATGTTTTCCCTCTTTTTTCGTGGGAGGGCTCCTTATTGGGGACTCCCACAGATATAAATAAATGAATGAGTAGTGCTCTGCATTAGGGACTCAGACAGTTATAAATAAGTAAAGGAATGGAGAGCTCCGGAAGGGGAGCATCTTCTGTTCGGGGGCTCCTTTTTGGGGATCCAGAAGGACCTAGGGAGTAGGGCTCGGAGGATGGATATGTCTGCTCACCGGGAACTCTGAGAGATAAAGTGCTCAGGAGACAGATATGTCTGTTCACCGGGAACTCTGAGAGGTAGTTGAAAGGGGTCTCTACAGACGGGGTACCTCTCTCTATGGGAGCTCCGTTTTTAGGAAAACCTGGAGGGGGCTCCTTTGTTGGGGACCCGAAGGATATTTAGAAAAGGCTCTGGAGACGGGCATCTCTCTTCATAGGGGCTCCGCTTTTGGGGAACCTGGAGGAGGGCTCGTCTACTGGGAACTTTGAGAGCTGGATGAAGGGGCTCTGGGGATGGGGGATTGCTCCCTCAAGAGGCTCCATGGAGGGGGGCCTCGGGGAGGGCTCCTTTACCGGGGAACCCGAAAGATGGAACGGGAACGGGAACGGGAGCATCTTTCCTTGTGGGAGCTCCGTTGGGGGCTCCCTTCTGGGTATCCAGAAGGACATAGGGAGGAGGGCTCAGAGGATGGATATGTCCGTTCACCGGGAACTCTGAGAGATACTTGCAACTAGGCTCTGCGGACGGGTAACCTCTCTCTATGAGAGCTCCGTTTAGGGGAACCTGGAGAGGGGGCTCCGTTGTCAGGGAACCTGTAGGTTATGAAAGGAAGGCTCTGGGGATGGGAATCTCTCTTTATGGGGGCTCAGTTGGGCAACCTGGGGTGGGCTCATCTACTGGGACTTCGAGATATGGCTGAAGGGGGCTCTGGGGATGGAGTGTTTCTCTCCGTGGGGCTCTGTCAAGGGAACCTGGAGGGAGGGCTTCCTCCCTGGGGACCCTGAAGGATATTTAGAAAAGGCTCTGGAGACGGGCACTTCTCTTTATGGGGGCTCCGCTTCTGGGGAACCTGGAGGAGGGCTCGTCTACCGGGGACTTTGAGAGCTGGATGAAGGGGTATCGCTCTCTTAAGAGGCTCCGTGGAAGGGCCTCAGGGAGGGCTCCTTTCACCGGGGAACCTGAAAGATGAGGTTTCTGAGAGATATGCAAATGTCTTGTAGGCGGGCCTCCATCTTTATAGGGTTCCTTTTGGGGAACCTGGAGGGGATTCATTTGCCGGGACTTTTGAGAGATGGCTGAAGGGGTTCTGGGGATGGAGTGTCTCTCTCCGTTGGAGCTCTGTGAAGGGAACTTGGAGGGGGGCTCCCTCCCGGGGACCCCGAAGGATATTTAGAAAAGTCTCTGGGGCGGGTATCTCTCTACATAGGGGCTCCGCTTTTGGTGAACCTGGAGGAGGCATCGTCTACCCGGGGACTTTGAGAGTAGAAAAGGCCCTAGAGACGGGCATCTGTCCTTATAGAGGCTCCGTTTGGGGAACCTGGAGGACAGCATGCTTGCCGGGGACTTTAAGGGTTGGATGAAGGAGCTCTGTCTCCACCCCTCAAGAGACTCCATTCGGGGACCTGGGCGAGGGCTCCTTTATCGAGTAACCTGAAAAATGAGGTATTTGACGGATATATTAAATGCCCTGCAGGCGGGGTCTCTGCAGATGGGCCGTCTCTCTCTATGGGAGCTCCGTTAGAGGAATCTGGAGGGGGGGCTCCTTGTTGGGGACCCCGAAGGTTATGAAAGGAGGGCTCTAGGGACGGGAACCTCTGTATATGGGGGTTCTGTTGGGGCAATCTGGGGTGGGCTCATCTAAAGGGACTTCAAGATATGGCTGAAGGGGCTCTGGAGATGGAGTGTCTCTCTCTGTGGGAGCTCTGTGAAGAAAACTTGGAGGGGGCTTCCTCCCGGGGAACCTGAAGGATATTTAGAAAAGTCTCTGTGGACGGGCATCTCTACACAGGGGCTCCGGTTTTGGGGAACCTGGAGGAGGGCTTGTCTATCAGGGACTTTGAGAGTAGAAAGGGCTCTGTGGACGGGCATCTCTTCTTATAGAGGCTCCGGTTGGGGAACCTGGAAGAGGGCTTTTCTACCGGGACTTTGAGGGTTAGACGAAGGGGCTTTGTTTCAATGACCCCATGTGTAGGAAATGTGGTACTGAGGAGGAAGCCTAAGTTCACATCTTGTGTGAGTGTGAGGCTTTAGCCCCACTCAGGCACGCCTATCTGTGTTCCTTATTTTTGGACCCGGAGGACATACGGGAACTAGGCATGGGGGTCATCTGGAACTTTCCTAAAGGAACAGGGCTCCTATGGCCTAGCACAGAATATGGGGCACAAAGGGCCTGTCATTAAGGCCTAGGTGCATCGGGCCCAGAAGGGCTCAAACCCCAACACTATTCTATTCTATTCTATTCTATTCAAGTGGCAATTCATAGAGCATAACTGATGATAGGGCTCCACACATTCTTAGTTTTGACACTGATTGGAGGCATGTAGTCAGCTTCAAGCTCATGCTACTCTATTGCCTTGAAAAGTACTTCAGTGACCATTGGATTAAGAATGGGGTGGGCAGCAGAACCATTTACTTGATGTGACAAAGTGAGAATTCCTGGCTCTCAAGTGAATCAAACATAAGTCATTTAGTCTAGAGCAAATCATTTAGTGGAACTATCCAAAATTTAAGATTATGGCTTTCTGGGATGCTACATCATGTATAACAAATAATAGTTACCAATCCTTTATGCACCAAAATACTAAAAAGTTAATTACTTGCTGCACCACATATGCCATATCCCAGCTTTACTTACTTTAGTAAAATTTTCAAGATTGAAGGTTGAGAAACTTCCAGCTGTCACCCTCGCTGGTCTCTTGGCTCTCTCCATTAACATGATAAGACTTTTCCTAAATGTATTGCTTGCAGTATACCACTCACAGAAATATGCAGCATTTACCATCTTCAGGCTCTGTAACCCAAATATGATGTTTGGCAAAGTTCAGTCACTTTTGAATATAAAGACACATTTTATCAGACTTAGGAGCTCCAAAAGGGCAAACGGTACATGGATAACAGTGAAATATGAATTCAGATCTACAAAGGGTTATCAATTTTCCACATAAAGCTCCTTATACAGGTCGCTGAATTAGCAATGATTTCAAATAATGTGGCCATATGCTCAAAGTAAACTGGAAAACCAGACCCAGGTGCTTCCTATACCCAGTGACGTCTGTTTGATTCTATTGACTCTTTTCCTTTCCATGGTATGCCAAATTCATTCTGTAATACTCGTAAGTGTATATTTTTATAGATTTCCACAAGAAACTGGCCTGTAACCAATTTTTACAAATTCAGATTTTACCTATGAAATTCATCACAACAAGAAAGAAATATTTGGCCTTGATAAATTTTTAGGTACCTTAATGAGCCATTATAACATGATTATGTCATTCTAATAAAGTACTTATAAACTTAATTTTAATACGCAATTGTTGAACATGACACATATGATGAAAACTGTAAAAAGTGAGTCCTCAATTTAACAATTAATATAATTCTTATAGGTTTGTAACATTCCTTTTTATACAAGATACTTCGTAGATAAAGTCTGAAAATGGTCTAGCAATTTTCTAGTCTGACCTCTTCTACCCACTAAATATAGGTGTAGAGGGTTGTTGTTTTACCTTATTACACTCAATGACACATAAACACTCAGTAGAACTCCCCTGGATGAGGGACTGGCCCATCACATAGGCCTCTTCTACCTGTACAACACACAACATTTACAAGAGACAAACATTCATGCCCTGATGGGATTTTAACCTGCAATTCCAGCATTTGAGTGGCTGCAGTCTATGCTTTAGACCACACGGCCATCAGGATCAGCTAGTTTAACATATCTAACTGATATACGTTGCTGTAATTATTGTGTTTAACGTTAATAAATGGTTGTGTTGATGGTTTTTCATTAGTAAGATAGGACAAAAATAAATACTGAGCCATAGAAAATCCTTCAGGTTTTATGAAGCACTGTGTATGATTGGAAAGTTGGAGTGTGGTGCACACTTATTGTCCAGGATGCAATGAGGTCAATTTTATCACATAACAGTTAGTACCACATTCCATGGAAGCTTAATTCTGACACTGTTTCTTGATCAGTTGACTGACAAAAACAAAATTATTGGCATTATTTTTAGGCGAGTGCTACAACTAGCAAAGGTATTAATTCTGTTCCAGCATTAGCCAGCATCGCTGGTGACTGGTCAAGTATTGTGGCCCTCCTGCTCATTATATACAGAGCACTCTAAGACATTAAGTGCATGTAAAAAATTCTCATTTATTATGAGAAATGAAAGAAAATACTTGGTGGGAGATTTCCATTGTTCTAATTCACATAATTCACTGATAAGGGGAATAATTTTTTTAAGATGTGAGGTCTCCATAGAGGCAGATGTCAGTACTAACTTGATTGATCAGCTTTGCCTGCTCCATTATGTAGAAAGCTTTCTGTGAAAGAATATGGGACCCACACTCACGATATGAGGAGATCCTGTATAAAAGTATGAAATAATGGCAGAATTTGGAACAAAACTTTATAAGAATGGAGCACATTTTACTTCTGATGTCTGTTGTAACTGGGGTTATCTGGTGATCACTAATTGTCACCAAATGACAAAAAAAGAAGACTGCCCAAGTTGAGCAGTTTATCATTATCCTGTTCACAAATCCTCACCCTTGCTTCTATCCTGAGATTGAGCAATTCAGTTTATCACCCCCCCCCCTCTTTCCACTCTATTTATTTTAAGATACATGTTAACATTATGCTCACATTTATGTACATGTTTTCGAAGCATGCTACTTCCTTCACGTTTTTCCATCAATAAAACAGAAGTGTCAGTTGCATTACATATTTAATGACATGAAGAAACAACATATTTTACATGCCCTGCTAACAGGAAATACAACAGCACAAGCTTAACAAGGGACAAGCTTAATGGACACAAAATTCCAGAGAATATGTCAGGAAAATGTGGATATTGTGAATTGAAGAAAACTATGCACTACTGTGTGTCTATTAAAAAAAATGTAATTCCAAGGGTCTGATATTTTTATGTGATAATATTCTTTGGATTCTCTCCATAAACACAATAAGAATAATGTAGGCATATACATACATAGGCATATACACATGATGTTTTGGGGACATGCGCTCTCCTTATTCAGGTAATAGGCAAGAATACCTACCCTACAGCGCTTTCTGAATAAAGTTGTGTGTTATTGTTAGACTCTGAAAAATGTGATAATTTTCTGTCTTCTGGCTGATTACAGACTCTGCGTTCAAGATGCTGTACTGCAGTAAATGTTCAACTAGACAATGTACAGCTTCCAAATAACATTCCCTGCATAGCCAAGCTGTATCATTTCACCACTTAAAAAAAAAATACTTGCCACACACTTATATAAAAGAAAAACTGCACCTACTCAGACCTCCTTAATTGCTCAGTAATAAACTATTTATAATGACATAATATACGAGGGCCGCTCCGAAAGTGATGCCTTCTATTTATTTCCATGGAAACTACAATAGATACAACGAGCACAATAACACTATATGACAGAGCAAATTCTTAGCTACAAAACACTATTTTTCGACATAGTCAATACTATTGGCTATGCACTTTCGCCAGCGATGAACAAAAGCCTGCATGCCGCACTCGTAAAAATCTGCACCAGCGGAGGTGGCCCACTGTTTCACAGCTCGTACGACGGCGTCGTTGCTAGGAAAATGTTGTCCACGCAGTCCATCTTTCATCGGCCCGAACAGA
>Ga0268261_10001605_pt1 | contig 15697 bp, 8 predicted proteins | sample TergutNc150P1_FD_190353 | JGI IMG/M metagenome (GOLD analysis project Ga0268261, IMG submission 190353) | Nasutitermes corniger P1 segment gut microbial community from laboratory colony in Florida, USA - Nc150 P1 (SPAdes) (version 2) | ecosystem: Host-associated > Arthropoda: Insects > Digestive... | reverse complement strand
ATATATATATATATATATATATATATATATATATATATATATATATGACATTATTCGCCTAAGGGTTAATAATTTAACCCTTATCCTGCTAATGTGGAGAAAACGGTGAGCTCTTAATAATGCCAGCAAATAGCAGATGGGATTTAACTCGGCGTTTAAAGGGTTAAATCAAAAAGTCTCGAATTGTTGACCTCTAACTTGAATGAACTTTACAAGATTATTAAAATCATCTGAGGTCTGTTTATAATAAGACAAGGCTAAGAAATTCTCATTCCACCCGCTGAGTTACCAGCAGCACTAACATGGCCATTGCTGACAAACAAACCCACTCCGTAACGAGACCGCAATGGCCCATGTTTCCCTGCACAATTGCGCTTTTCGTGGTAATACTCGTTCTAACTCGATGTCTATAGAACACCTCCGATTCTAACACCTCTATAGAAAATACTCCAGACCTTCTCAAAGTACTGATGGTAGATTAGAAGGTCAGTAACTTTCCCTCGTCTAATGGAACCCAAAATTTCATTTCCTTCTTCAAAGCGCGCTGCAGAACCTTGCCTTCGACCATTTGAATTCAACCAACACATTCATATCCTATTTATTTAAATTTTCTTCAACATTATCCCCTCCCCCCACCTATTGCTATGCCCCTCAAGTGGTCTCTTACGTCCTAGATTTCTGCCTAAGTCTTTACATGCGTTACTTATAGCTTCCGTAAGTAACTTTACGGAACGGTCATTGAGAAATTCGTGGTCGCTCAGCTGAACAAGAAATTTTGAAATTTTATTAAACCAGCAGTACGTTACAAGGCTGCACTAAATCCGAAGCTCTGTGTAACGTTTGGTAACGTGAGAGTTTTCTACACTGGGAACTTGTTAGGTCCCTGCAGCAACCGCTCCCACAACTATACTCCGTGTCTGCAGGCCGAGTTCTCCATTCGTAACACGAAGACACACCGTGGTGTGATGACAACGGACACAAATATCATCGCTTATTTCCTCCATTCATGCTACATATCCCGTCAAGCTTTTTCATCTTGTCCAGTATTACTTAAATATATATGTCTATCTAGTGGGGACAACAAACTTTACAATCTAACTCTAGTCTCAGACATTCTTCCCACCATTTCCGTATCAGGTTACTCCTCATGCTCCTCGAAGAGCAGTGTAACAGAAATTCGGCAGTTTTTGGAATTGCGAGGTAAAAATAACAAGGTAAAGTTGCTCTCCAGGCCATGAAGGTAAGAGGAAAGGAGAGGTAGAGTTCCAGTGAACTCACCTAGATAGAAGCGAATGACCACAAACCATTGCCACTCTCTCCACGCGGAAAAAAAACTTCCTGCACCCATTAAATAAAAAGTTGAACGTTTGGGAAAAGAGGAAATTCGTTTTCCCTGGCCGGCAATCGAACCCCAGTTCTCATAGCCCGTAGCCTGTCAACACATCGACTACAGTATCACGGCTTACCTTATATCACTCGTCAGCAGTTACCCAATCTGGGCCTGATACGGAATCTCAAATTAAATTTCAATTCCGGTCAGTAGCGAATTTTCCGTTATGGCTAGTGTTGTACCATCATACCACTGAAAAGTTGGAAATTACCTCCTTTTTCTGTTAAAAGAGAAACAACTTTTAAATCGTACAGTCCGCGAACATTCTTATTTCGTTCAAATTGTCATTAGTTTATTTATCGAAACGTAGCGGTCAACCCATCCAAAGAAAGAGTTCTCACTTGTATTGAGGATTGGCAGTCCAATGAATATTTATGTGTAGAGCAAAAAACCCATAATAAAAAAGATGATGCGATTGATAGTCTTGCAGAAAAATGAGATCAGTACTATGGAAGTTAAAAAAATATCTTCTGTGGCTAAATATCGGAGCGGCACGTCTAATCCGATTGAGGCAGGAATTGCGTCGCGAGATTTTGTATTTTCCTTTGGATTCTGGGGCCATTTTTGTGGATGAAAATTTTAAAGTAACTTTTCGTCATCTTGACAAAATTCCTGAATGCTGAGGCTTCCTTCTGTTTTTAACTTCCGAAGAAGGTTGTTTCCTGCCTGAACTTGCGCCGCGTCCATAAAAGTTTCAAATATTTTGGCCGTTTCTTTCTTCTCTTTAAAAATGTGTATTCCGCACACATTTCAGCTGCACCTTCCCTCGGCGACATGGCTTGATTCACTAGACACGCCAAACAGGTGTGGAAACAAAACATGGTGTGCGATATGGAAGGAATAAGAGTGTAAGCGGACCGTACGCGTACACGTGCAGACCTGCAGACTTTGCTTGCTGCGTTCCATCCTAGCCGGCATAAAACAGACATTGTTCGCCTACAGTTTGTCTGCGCACAGTACGGGCAGAGACCGCAAAAAATTCCAGACTTCGTGCACGGACACATGTCCGCGGAGAAGGTACATAGCAGATACTGTTCGGGTGGTTCACACGTGCGGAATTTTCGCATATAACAATACAGAACCACTAACATAAATTTATTAACTTTGAACGAATATAAAGAAAAAATACAAATGGAAGACGCGAGGTATGTTGAGTAATTTTATATTTAATATTCATAGATCCGTGCATCGTAGTATGAATGAGTAGAAACAAACAACAAGATGCAACCTTGTAAGAGAATTTATTATTCCAAAATTTATTGCAGTTATTGAGTTCCCACCCAGCCTGGACAACGGCCGGTCACCACATGGGAATATAAACCAGAGGCTGCAAATAGAGTTTGGAGCTCCTGATGATGAGCGGTATGCCGCTCGAAACATGTTGAGCCTTCAATAAATTTTGGAATAATAAATTCTATTACAAGGTTGCATCTTGCTGGTTGTTTATACTGATTCATATTACTTGAGTAAGTATCGAAATAATCTAAACAAAAACATACCATCAGTGGAGCCCAGATTCTTACACAACACCCGGTACTTGCGCATGCAGATATCTCACAAATAAGCATTCTGTTCAGTAACACTTAAATACACGCCGTGTTTTGTTAATGTAGCCATGACAACAGAAACAATACACTGAATAAAACCTACAGCATTGCTTCCCAAAGTATGCTCCGCGGATCGGAAGGGTTACACGACCAGTTCCCAGGGGATCCATGTCTACACTGCTGTAACGGATATTTGGAAGTTTACGTATTTGTTAAATTGAAGGAATAATGTTTTGTCAAAAGTAATCGAGGACTTTCTTTAACGGACAGTATGTTTATTTCGTACGATCGCTAGAATATCTAATTAAGAAACTTCCTGCACCCACGAAGTGAACATCACTCAGTTTAATTATGGTCTAGTCATACAATGCATTGTTACGCATGATACTGGTATGCATTCGTAGCTATGTAAAATCAGTTCTCCAGTACTAATTTTAAATTTTGGATACCTATCATCCGGGCACTGTATGTTTAAGCGAGCAACGATGTCAGGATCCGTGGTTATGTTTCTATGCCAAAAGGAGTCTGGGAGCAAAAGAATTTGAATCACTGTCCCATAGTGTTAGAGCTCTCCAGCACTCCATAATCACGGCAAAACCATCACGCTTTTACTGCCCCACGGTGTTAGAGCTCTCCAGGACTCCACAGTCACAGCACAACCATAATGCTAAAAATACCCCATATCATTACAGCTCCCCAATACTCCCTTCATGATCACAGCACAACCATAACTCTAACCATGCCCAATATTGTTAAAGATCTCTAGTACTCCATAATCGAGCACAACCATCACTCTAACCATGCCCACATTGTTAGAGCTCCCCAGGACTCCCTTCATGATCACAACACAACTGTCATGCTAACCATGCCCATAGTGTTAGAGCACTTCAGTACTCCATAATTATAGCACAGCCTTTACGCTATCCTTGACCGACATTGTTAGAGCTCCCCAGGACACCCTTCATGATCACAGCACAACTGTCACGCTAACCATGCCCACAGTGTTAAGCTCTCCAGTACTCCATAATTACCCAGCACAAGCTTTACGCTTACCTTGACCGACATTGTTAGAGCTCCCCAGTACTCCCTTCATAATCACAGCACAACTGTCACGCTAACCATGCCCACAGTGTTAAGCTCTCCAGTACTCCATAATTACCCAGCACAAGCTTTACGCTTACCTTGACCGATATTGTTAGAGCTCACCAGGACTCCCTTCATGATCACAGTACAACTGTCACGCTAACCATGTCCACTGTGTTAAGCTCTCCAGTACTCCATAACTACCCAGCACAAGCTTTACGCTTACCTTGACCGATATTGTTAGAGCTCACCAGTACTCCCTTCATAATCACAGCACAACCTTCACTCTAACCATGCCTCATATTGTTAGAGCTCTCCAGCACTCCATAATCACAGCACAGCCATCACGCTAACCATGTCCCGCAGTACTGCTTTTCGATTACTGTGTTTGTAACCACAATAAGATCCATGAAATATACCCCACAGTTCAACATCTGCACTACACACGAGACGCTACGTAGCTCGCAGTACAGACAGCCAATGAGTTGCCTGTTAGAAAGACAAAAAGAAACTTAAAGTTGTCACTAATGCTGCATTTATAATACTCTACATTCATAGGTAAGACATTATTAATTTTACAGTTGCTACGTTTGGCATGTCGTGCTATCTTGTTGAGAATATAAACAAAAAGGTTTCACACCAATCTGTTATACAAAGCCTTTATTTGTTAATTAATGCTCAGACAAGCTTCGGCCTTAACTTTTCGCCATCTTCAGGGAGCTCTTAATTTTTAGCATGTGCAATCTGAGCTTCAACGTATACAGTAGGAAGTCTACATCTAATTAAAATTAGTATTATAAAGATTATGTTTGTAATAAAGTTGCACGGAATATGTACAACATTCAAAAAGATCCGTGCATCGTAATAATATTCTAGTATATAAATCCCAACAAGATGCACAAGTCACAGAGTTTATTTTATTTTATCTGACAACTGCTCTACATGACGCCCGAAACATGTAGAACAGTTGTCAGATAAAATAAACTCTGTGACTTGTGCATCTTGTTGCGATTTGTATACTAGAATATTCAAAAAGATGTTAGTACGTTTACACATACAGCCTTCATAAAATATAAATCTACAAACATCTAATAACAGAAGGAACGCCTGTAGAACAAGTTAATATAATGCCTTTATTTTATCAAAGACAATTTTTTCGTATACTTTGATTTCATATTTACGAAGAAATGTGAGTTGTCGAACTTAAGCGGTTACTGTAAGCCACGAAGTCTTAATATAGTGTGTGTGTCACTGAAATACAAGGATTATATTCTTTGTAAAAGACATAGTTGTGAGTATTGATGACCTGTTGAACTGGACACTTACAGTGTGAAAGTGCAAGAAGCAGTAAAAATAAATCTTTTTCTTCTGAATCTAAATTCCAAATAATCTAAACTCGTGTTCCTCAAAATACAATAAGGGAACACACTAAACTACAGTCAACGTACTGCGATTCACGACAGCAATAAGATATCATTGTCTTTTCTCAAATATCCACAAAGTGTCTGGAGCCCCCCCCCCCCCCCCCCCAGCTTCCTATTCAATTGGTAAAAGTAATTTCCTCGTTGGTAAATCGGCCGGAAACTTAAAGATTATGATTCATCTCCGTCTAGTACTTAGGTTAAGAGTGGGTGTGGCTCTACTTTCACTTCTCTATAAGCATTCGCTACGTGCAAAGAGACTTTACTGTTAGTTGTAAACATTAATTCCGGATATCATTATGTGGATTTAAATTAAAAGTAAAGTGTATTGAAATTTAGTCAGAACTCTAACTGGCTTTTTGTACAACAGATGTATCATTATTCTAAAGTTAGTTGTACAACAACAGTATTGTTACGTCACAATAACATTAGTGTCTCCACTAAACAAAAGGAAACCATAGCAACAGCAAATAAAAACATCCAAACTTACATTAAGAAGCTTAATTGGATATAATTGAGCAATTTAGATACTTTTTCGAAGGTAGAAGAGTCAAGTTTTGCATGATTTATCAACTTGGAACTTCACGCCAGTCTTCAGTTTCTTGGTGTTATAAATCAGTAAGAGTTTCCAGTGGAAACCAAACATTCTGTCCGTGACTTAAAAGGAAAGTTACAACAAGTAGTAAAATTATATTAAGCTATTCACAGGTTCTCCGCCCCGTTTCAACATGCACACAATTCAAAACATCTCAATTGGAAGTCGAAGTTGTAATTAATCAATACCGTGTAACCAACGGCTTCGGTAGTTTTCTAGCCGCTCGTGCTGAGTGAATATTGAACCTGACTGTCCAATAAATTCTGAATAATAAAGAAAAATCGCTTTTAACCTTTTGGCACCCGAGTTTTACATTTAAATTTTAGCACGCCCTGTATGTAAAATGTGAATAATACAGTAACCAAAAAAGGTAGCATTATGAAATAAACGGCATTTTGAAGAGAAAGACGGAGAGTGTGCAGCATGTTTAAAATACTCGGTACTTATAGTTGTTGGGAAAAAAAAATATATAATGCAACATCTGGAGCGTAGCGGTACGTCCGTCCCATACATAGGACGCAGGTCCTTAAAGGTTAAAATGAATTTTATTAGGCGACAAATCAATTCTCGTATGTGACACAGCTGAAAAACTCAAAACTGAAGTACATACATACACACGTATACAAACACACACATACATGCATACATACATACATACATACATACATACATACATACATACATACATACATACATACATACATACATACATACATACATACATACATACACACACACACACACACACACACACACATACACACACACATACACACACACAACAAAGAACCAGAACACAAGCGTTTAAAATTCCTAACATCACTAACACCATCTGTACAGAAAACTGCGAATCTTCGTGGGAATACGCGTATTTAAGACAATTCTTTGCCTATCATAGGATACCACAAGAGCAAAATTTCATTTCTGGTTCGGCTGATAGGATTTTGTAAACGTGGCATGTAGGCCGCTTTCTTAAATTTTCTATATATATAGAATGCTTTTCTATTTCTGAAATCTCAGCTTTCTTCCAAACTACACGATGATTTTCTTCAAATGAATGTTGCGCTCATCTGGATATTTCGAGGTCCTCAAACGCATTTTACCTATTACCAAAGCAAGTTCACTTTAATGACGGTACGGAAGTTGCACAAATTTATAAAATTACATTTGGACGTTGAGAGTTTACACTAATTAAAATAAGTAAGATCTAAATTATTTGATTCCTTACACGTCAGAATCAGTCTTGTATTTTACCGAGACTCTTAACAATTTTTTATGTTGTGTACTGTTTATCTTTGTGGTGCAAATCCTGGAGATTGAATAAAACTGAAGTTGCCAATTCAGCTTTAGTTTATTATTGCAAATTCAGATGGAATAATCTCTACTGAAATACAAATTCCTAATTTTCCCTGCCGTATACGACTTACATAGAAGACCATGACGTCCAGTCTTGTGTGGTTAAATGGGCTTTTAATTATTAGCAATTATCAGGCGAAAACTATTAATTCCAATTCTAAATACCTGATCAGAATTCCTTTATTACACTCAAAAAAGATCGGAGCTGTTTTAGCCACATGTATGGAGCAGAAAGGAAAAGAAAAAACTATAAAAATTTTTGTCTTTAACACTAGAGAAAGGGAGTATTTAAGAGACTTATTAAAATATTGTAACATTCAAGAGATACTCGATTTGAGGCGCAGAGTGGATTCGGGCTAGATTAAAAAGTGATACTTTTTTTACATAGAAAAGTAGCACCAGGTTTCGTAAGCAAGAGGAATTTCTTTAAAATTGTGTAAACATTTCAGGAAGGGCTTAGTTTAAAGTTTCAAAAAACAATCAAAATAATCGCTTGAAATTTTTCGTAAATAAAATTACGATGAACGTTTCTTCTCACTCTTTGTTTGTGACAATATACAACTTTAAATGTTGGAAACAAATTCCACTGCTATCTAAATACAAAACTTTCAGGTTCCATGAATTAATCAACATAACAAAAAAAAAAAATCTTCCTCAGACTTTTAACAAAGGTTCGTACACAATAATTAACCTATTTAACTAACTTTTTGCCACCTTTTGTCACGGATCCATGAATCTAACTTTCGTGAGTTATTAGAATGTACTAAAATCTGAATTGATAAGTCCTTAGTATATTATCGTGTGTAATAGTTCTGCATTTTAAGACACGCAACCAAAAATCTATGGTTCTGGGCTTGCACCCTAAATTATAGATCCGTAAAAATTTTATGTATCATTGAAGCTTAAATTATAATTTCTTGTGGTAAAACTTAAAATTGCACAACTAAGGTCTGTGATAAATTGTCTGCAGTTACCTGCTCAACCTGTTTTCCTGTCTTAAGAAAATAATTATTCTTATGAAAATTTATGTTTGTGTATATATGTATATGTGTGTGTGTGTGTGTGGGGGTGGGGGGGGCGAACCTACAAGCCCTTCCATTTTTCCCTGTGTAGGGACAGGCCCACAGGGTTCCAGGAGATTGATACTACCAGATTTCAAGACAGTCGACACATGAAGGTCATAAAGTTGTCAATTCTACGCACCGGCCGCCTTTACCCCCAGGAAATATTCCTGGTACTCGTTTCCGTTGGAGGGTGAGTCAATACCGTTGACACCATCGAGAATCTACCCCGAGACCTTGTGGCTTATATCGCAGTGCCTCAACCAACTGCGTCACGGCGTGCCCGCAATTAGCCTGCAGTGTAATATTCATAGGCGAACAAAGTAGAAATCAAGACATTATACACAGTGCAGCGTCTTCGGTAAATTTAAAACAACATTATTAAGGTCAGCTTAAGAACACAATACCCTTCATTCATTCTCTCTTATCGGACAGTCCCTGTGAGCACCTTCTCTTCAACTCTGCCCATCGTTAGATATGACACTTCCCTATCAGCAATTAGCGGAGCCTTCTATTAAGTCGGAGTTACTGCCTCCGCAACCTTCAAAATAAATCATCATCTTCATGGCAGGTAACACCTATTGGAGCCTATCTTTTGTAAACTTTCAGCACATCCTCGAATGGTATAATCTCCAATTTAATGCGTCCTTTCTTCGATCACTTATAAGTAGTGACAGATTTGTTATCAAGAAAGGAGATCTTATTGATTGGGTAGGTGCTGTTATCAATGAAAAGTCGGTAACAATACCTTGGACATCTCTTTTCAGACGCGTTCGCAATATTGCGAAAGGCAGCTTTTGGCTTCGTCAGGTCTGTCCTTCCGTCTGTCCTTCCGTGTGAATTGAACTACTCAGCTGGGGCCATTTACGAGTACATAGGATGGAGGAGTATAGAATGGTAAGGAGGATTTTTGAATGAAGTCCAATGGGAAAGAGATCAAGGGAACGCCCAAGAAATAGATTGCGGGATGATGTCCTGAAGGATAATTGTCAATAAACATATGCAAATAAAACCGTCGTAACACAGCTGTATTTTTTTTACAGCTGTGTTACGACGGTTTTATTTGCATATGTTTATTGACAATTATACCTTCAGCACAGCGGGGATGAACAAACTAAAAAAAAAAAAAATTGTCCTGAAGGATATTGGATTACTGTGTGTGTGAAAAATTGGACATAGTTGGTGATGGACAGATCGACCTGGCATGATCTGGTGGAGACGTCGAAAACTCACGGAGGATTGTAGGAAGAAAGAAGACGAAGATATCATTTTTATGAAGTTCAGTATAAAGGTTACAACATTGAAATCCCCTCCAGCCTCGAAATTTTCGGTGTTCTAAATTTAAAACAACAACAAGAGAAAGTTCGTTTTTTGAGGTGGGAGCGGCCCCGATACAACTCAGTAGAAGAGTGTATTGTGCAGGAAGCAGACTACACGTGTGTTCGAATATATGTACACTCTTAAAGAGAATCCTTATTATAATGATAACGATATGGTGGTTGCATTAAATCAGTACTCAGCTGTGGCTCTGAAGACAAATCCTAATATGACAATAGAAATAAGTTTGCGACATTTCGTATGGATAAAAAAAAGGAGGAAAATTTGATAATAGAAAGGTTTTTTATTTGGAAATGCTGTGTATTAATTCAATCAGCAGATGGAGCTAGATTTTATTATTAGTACCATATATGCTGACTACATCGTATAAATACGACACATCAAATTAAGGAAAATATGAATGTAGAACTCAACAGGTTTTACAGATTTTATACATATCTTATACAATATAGAAATCAGTACCAATAGCATTTAATTATGTAACAATAATTACATTTTGATACAAAATTTGTGTCTAAATAAATAAGTACTAAGTTTTACGAGGTATATAAAATTGCAAAAAAGAACTTTGAAAAACAGACCCCGAAAATTGCTTTCGTCAATAGACCATGCCACTTAGCTCTTTTCTCTGTACGTTTCATAGAGATAAATTCAAGGTTCTCTTCTGATGCAGGCGATGTAGTGCTAATATTTAAACAACATGACACATGTAATATGTAGAAGTAAAGTTTTTCCTCTTTGCACCATAAATACTTATAAGCGGAACACAGTTATAGTTCTGTCCATTCTTAACCGCAGTACAAGCTGGAGGTTTTTCCACAGGCCATAGGCTTAATACACAAATATCAAACAACTTCTTTGCATATGAGTAAAGAAATTCAAGATTACTTAGCTTTGGTACTTGGCTGATCGTCTGATGCCCCCCCCCCCTGCCCCTCTGCCCACAATTAAAAAGAGAGAACACAGAAATATGAAGAGAACAATTCTGAACGTCAGTGAAGTGGCGTACAATTGCTGCAGGTACAAATCAAATTCCAAAATTACTTAACACCACGTTGCAGAGTCAAATTCCTGTATACCCATTGAAAATGTTCCATCATATTCCATGTCTACACTGAAATCAACCCTATATTTTAATGTAACAAAAACCTGTTTGTGTGTTTCTAGCCCACTGTCGTTTAAAGTATTCTTGTGATATGATCATGTTCACCGTACGCTTGTGCACAGGTCTATATGTTTATCTTATATATAAAGATGAAATGGTTTTTTGTTCGTTTTTGTTTGTTTGTCTGTATGTATGGAACTTATACAAATCCGCATTTCTGAACCGATCTCAACCGAACTTTGCACACGTCTCCCCCTTCGTCTGGAGGAGGTCGTAGGGTATGTATGGACCCACAATATTTGACTCTTATCGACCTTTTCGACCTCTTCTGTCAGGAGCCAGTGCAGAATCCTGGGCACAACATGGCTGCTGGCCCAAGAATCATTGCGACAGCGTTATATCCGTGATCTAGCAGACGACACTTGCGCTAAGAATCGTCCGTGATAGAGCAGGCGACAATTGCGCGTTCGTACTGCAAGTGCCCTGCGCTGTGGGTAATGAATAGACAACGTGGAGAAGGGAATGGAATGCGCGCGTGTCTATATGGAAACCTGATGAGACAGGAAGGAAGTGAATAATGAACTGCAATTGCAATTGCACTCTTATATATAAAGCTTAAATGGATTTTCGTTCGTTTCTCTTCGTTTGTACCCCATACAAATCCACATTTCTGAACCGATCAGACAACACATGACGTCACCTCCGCCTCCACATTTTGTCACCTTTTTCGCCTTCCTCCACCCTTCCAGCGACATATTTCCCTTGCTGAATGACTGCACAGACTTGACAGCCCACACAGTCACGTGCGTGTCTGCGTCGCCGACACGCGTGTTTACATGAGACCGCCTTCTGGAAGATTCTCCACGTGTTTCGTCCTCTCTGCCCGATCGTGTGTGTGTGTGTGTGTGTGTGTGTGTTCACCGCCGCGTGTTTGCATATTCCGGAAATTTCCTTCTTTGCTATATACATTATCTGTGTTCGCTATTCACATGAGACCTTCCTCCGTAACGTTCTCAACGCGCTTCGTCGTCTCCGCCCACTCACTTGTGTGTGTGTTCCTATGCCTCTCAACCCCCGCGTGGTTACATCTTCCAGACATTTCGATCTTCGCTATTGCAACACATTCCTTCCCACACATTTGCACTCTCTCCAACACCCACTTCTGCTCATGCTTTCACTGTCACTATTATGAAGTTCCTTTTCCTTATAGAAGAAAATAACGCCGTACATCAGGTTTCGCGATTGGTAATCCCGGGCAACGCCGGGTACCCCGGCTAGTAGGGACATAAGAGAGACAGATAGTAGTGTCCTCTCACTTTCGACTTTTGAATCAATTTATCTATTGGCACGAAATGTGTTATTAATGTTATGCATTTGGAGGTCATCCCGGCATCGGACTTTGTGGTTTTCTGCAGTTGACACTCACAGCATAGCGAACAGACAAAAATATTGAGGTGAAAGCAACATTAAAGTCGCTTCATAAAGTCTCATGAATGTACTGTACGCAAGACAACAAACGCTCGTCGCATACCAAGAAAAATTATAATGTGTTACATTTTAATCTTTATATTTTCAGACAGAATACTGTCATTTATAAATGCGAGAGTCATTCAGTCTATCACATCACTTTATTGTTAATATACATACATAACATCAAGGCAACATGTTTCAGCTACAAGGAGCCATCATCAGGCCTCTATATAATAACAGATCCTTATCTGGTTTTTGGTGTACGATTGGGATCCCAGTTGTTTACATTACTGGGGTTTTGTTGTATACAGTGTTCTAATTTGGTTAAAAATGAGGTTAAAATGGAAGACAATGTTTAGTAAATGGAGTATTGTGCTCTAATATACTATAAAACTCGAATTAACTATTAAAAGACATAATTGTTGTGTTGCTTACTACGTTCGTGCCGCGCGTTAGGTTGCGCTGTCGGGATTTACTCCGTATGGATAGTCACTGTATCGGGGTTGTTGCTGTGAATGAAATCACTGCAGTTGGCGTATTTTACATTGCTTGGTTAGGTGTGGCGTTGAAGTCGTATGTTTCTGCTTCAGAACGCGGATTGTTTTTTATGATCTTTATGGTCGTTCGTTATTCACTCCTTTGCTTTGCGATTTACTGTCAGATATAGAAAAGAATTATTTTTGTGTAGAACACATAAAGTCTCATTTCCTATTGAATTGTTTATAGTCGCGCAAATAATATGTTCCTAAAGTCGCATTTAGGTGACGTAAATTTATAATTTAACAAGGGCGTAATGCAAATTAGCAGTTTAGTTATCGTACACTTGTGAAGGTTGTAACACGACTTCGACTTTATTGTTCACAATTGTGATTATTCTCAACAATAAGAATCAAGGGTCACTCTTCAAATTCTGATTTCACATCGTGAATTCATTACATATTACGAGGAGATGTTGATAAGTCCTTAGCTCGACCTACTTCCCGATGTCGTAGGACGGAATAGAGAGTGTCGCTGGAAAGAGGGGTCTGTTCATGTGCCGAATTGCAGGTCTTTTCTTCTTGCAGAGACTGAAAGGATGCATGTCAGGCGGAGTGCGCGTTTTCAACCACATCGAGACGTGAGTTGTCATCAAGTTTTTTTTTCCTGCAAGGCAAGGCGCTGAAGAAAATTCACGCCATTCTGACAGAAACACTGGGGGAACATGCACCATCGTATGCCATCGTCAAAACCTGGGTGACCCAGTTTAAACGTGGTGATTTTTCCACCTGTGATGCGCCTCATCCTGGACGACACAAAACAGTGACCACTACGGAGATTATTGATCAAATTCACGAACTAATCTTGGAAGACCGCCGGATTTCGGCTAAATCAATATCTGAGCAATGGGACATCTCACGTGAGTGGGTTGGGTCCATCATTCATGAAGATTTAGACATGCGGAAGCTCTCCGCCAAGTAGCTCCCAAAATGCCTGAACGCGGATTAAAAACGTCAACGGTGCCAGTCGTCTCAGCAAATTTTGGAATTTTTTCGGCACGATCCAAATGATTTCTTGTCGCAATTGGTGACCATGGAAGAAACCTGGTTGTATCACTATGACCCGGAGAAAAAGCAACAATCAATGGTGTGGCTGCATAGAGGCTCACTCCGCCCCCCAAAAATTCCGAGTGCAAAAATTTGCTGGAAAAGTACTCGCCTCGATTTTTTGGGATCAAGAGGGCATTGAATATCTTCCAAAGGGCCAAACTATCAACGCAGAGTATTACTCATCTCTGCTGGTGCAATTGAAGGACATTTTGAAGGAAAAACGCCGCGAGAAGATCACCAAGGGGTTCTTGTTCTTGCAATGCCCCGGCTCACCGGGCACTTGCAACCCAGAAGACACTGGCCTACCTGGGCTTCCAGTGTCTTGATTACCCACCCTATTCTCCGGATCTGGCCCCATCGGACTACCACCTGTTCCATGGACTGAAAAAACCATTGAAAGGTCGCCATTTTTCGTCCGACGCGGAAGGTCATTGCTGCCGCGGAGACCTGGTTGGACAGACAAACCCTCCGATTTTTTTTTTTTTGAGTGGCTTGCAAAAGTTAGAGCATCGGACTGAGAAGTGTATTAAGCTTCGCGTGGAAAAGTTTGAATAAATTCCGAGTTTGGTCGCTGTAGTTTGTTTCCTTCTTGGTCGGGCTAAGAACTTATCAGCACCCCATCGTACACATGTCTCTATTAAAAATACACGCTTTAAAAACAAAGATTAATCTGTATTGTATTTAAATATTCAGTTCCCACCTCACAGAGAACAGATTGTGCCTTTGTTATAAAAATCATTCAGTTAATTCCGTACAAGGTCGACGATGCCTGTCAGAATCACACGAAACACAGACTCACTGTCTGGGTATGATGCAGTTGTGGATGTTATGGTACATAAAATAACCATTAAATATTAAAGGTTTAATCATGTTAACACATATTACGAGAAGACATATTTCAAAAAACAGTTATTACAATCACTCCAACAAACCGAACGTTTATTTACAAAATTAAGTAAACAACACTGAATTTCAATATTGACATCAAAACACATAAGAAGGTCTTATATACCAGTGGTTCCCAAATTATGGTCCAGGGAACCCAAAGGATGCGTCAACATATCCTAGAGGATCCATGGATATATCTCTATATTGGCTAACTTGAAGTTTATTCATGTAATTAAATTTTTAATTCAGGCTACTTATATCCGAACACACTACATTTAAATGAACAAGGACGTGAGGAGTTGTGGTTATCTTTCGAAGACAAAAGGGGTCCGCGAGAAAATACTTAGGAAAACATTCGTTGATATTTACAAAAATAGTTACATCAACTTACCTTCAAGCGAAGCAAGCATTATTTTGTGTAGAGCTCAATACAACCAAGTTATAACAAGAAGGTACCCTCACAATATAGACAATTTTATGTGCCTTTGATAAATTAATACATTTTCTGACAGAACACTTTGCTCTTGTTCTAAACTTCCAGAAAACTGTCCCAATAATTCACGGCTGCTACCCATTTCGAACCCACATTAACAAGTGAAACAACAAAGCATAAACTTCTTGAGTCATTACTATTTTAGAGGAAACGACGCTGCCTAGCGCTTGTATATAAAGTGTCAGTTCAAACGCAGGTCTGTCGAGTGTTACTGGGCTTCAGCAGATCCAAGTGTCCGTAGTGATCGAATTCAAGTTTGTAACAAAAGTGTTCTGTTACACTTTGCAAAAATAAGTTATATTATGGGCACGAAGCAAACTACTAAGAACAAGCTGGCAGAGAATCGTTTTCGTATAAGTTTATT
>Ga0268261_10001604_pt1 | contig 15697 bp, 8 predicted proteins | sample TergutNc150P1_FD_190353 | JGI IMG/M metagenome (GOLD analysis project Ga0268261, IMG submission 190353) | Nasutitermes corniger P1 segment gut microbial community from laboratory colony in Florida, USA - Nc150 P1 (SPAdes) (version 2) | ecosystem: Host-associated > Arthropoda: Insects > Digestive... | reverse complement strand
CTGATGCTGTATGTACAGTCTTAGACTCCTGATGATGGACGGAAAGACTGTCCGAAACATGCAGGGTGTTGTTCCAAAATAAAATAAATCTGAGATATTGTGCATCTGGTTGGTTTTACTATAAAAATGGCAAATTGTTCTTCCTGAAGTTGGCACATGAGTACCAAAACATGTACGAGAAACTCATCTAAAGTATGTACTAATTAGAAATTGCACATTTGGTTGGTATAAATAAAAGGTGTACACTCTTGACTATGGTTCAGCTCATGCTTGAAACTGTGTTCCTCCTTTTTCTACCAGCCACTATAAAAACTAGTCACAAGTCATTCAGTGCAGCAGTGATTAAAATCTGAACCCCCCACCCCCAAAAAAACTGCCAGCAGATTAATAAACAGATACAGACTTCATAAAAATGCATTCTACTCAATGGAGATGAACACACTGACACACACCAAATGTCTAAATTTGAAAGCACACTCCCTTGCACCTTTACAGCTCAGTATCTGCATGCGGACACTAACACCTGGTACAAAAGATGATGTGAAAGTTCTGCACACAATGTGCAATCAATATGCCCGGAAAGTACAGGATGATATTTCCTCAAGACCTGAAGATTTAGCTACTCATCATGAATTTGTCCTTATAGTAAATCTTTGCAATGCAGTGGTATAACATGTAACACCTTCTGGTACTCAGTTTATGCCTTGTCCATAGATATTTCAGCAGGTGATAAAATGAATGCAGTTTCTGTGTTAAAGAACCATGACCTGAATATGAGGATGTTGAAATAGAGGTCAACACTGTCCCACCTCAATACATGACTTATATGGCCAACTTCATGCTACAAAAACTTTATTCTAGAGGGTTAAAATGTCTCCAAGCAGCCTCTGAATTTGTTTATAAAATTTTATGGGATTTGTCTGCCTTGGATTCATGGGTGAAGGTTGAGTTGTCCATGTGTTTAAAAATTCATGAAACAATGAAAATACATTTCACAGTGTAAGTATGTGGCGTGAGACTGAATTTTTCTCCATAACAACACTTGCCTTCCAAACAATGCAGACCCTCACAAAAGTAAATCATTCCTTTTAGGGCCATGCTGAATTATGCCAAAAAGGGAAGTCACATACTGCTAAGTCTAGTGAGTGAAGTGGGTGTTTTTTGTCAGAAATTCGAGCACATACAAAGCAGACTGTACCAATTTGGCAGCAATCTGATACATGCTCAGGTTGTCATTCAACATGCTCTGAAATGTCCCAAATGAAATTCCCAACATCCAGTAACCTCACGAATAGAGTTCTTCCGTTTTCTAGGTCATGTTCTATCGCTCTATCCACATTTTCATTTGTTCTGCTTGCCGATGGACATACTAAGTATTCAGCATCTTCAACGTGATATCACCCTGCTTTGACCTCAGAAAGTGAGTAAAAAGTTCCCACTGTTTGTTCTCCAAAAGCCACTTTCAACAATTCAAAAGTTTTTGTAGCATTCTCCACTAAATATGATGCATACATGCTATTCCCTCAAACCTGTCATTTTTATGTATGCCAAAATTGCAAATGGAACCACACACTTAACAAGTCATTACTCAACAATCACACAAGCTACAATCTTCGTCCAAGAAAGATATGGCTCAGCAGACTCTATCCTGTCTACACTTAACAGCAGTTTGTGCTGGCAGCAGTACAGTAACTATCATAGTCAGTCCAGAAATTATTTGATCACACCACATAGAGTTCCATGGATTTTTAGCCTTTGCACTAATTACAAGGGTGGTCAGCTGTGTGCGTCAAACACTAATTTCTTTCTTTAAAAAAAAAAAAGAGGCCCTCTTTGCCTGCTGAACAGAAGGCTTGAGTGGACCTTACAGCCAGTCTGCACACCACATAGAAGAGAAAAGTGTTTGTCTCTGTTGGGATTCAAGCACACTTCCTCAGTCATCCAACCTGTAGCCTAGTAACTATACAAACTACACTATCCCAGCTCATGCCTCCAGTTCATACCAACTTGTATTACTTCCAGAACCAGTTATCCTTAAGTGGGTGATCCTCATGTGGCATGGACTTCAGTTTTCTCCTACATACACTTTGTGAACTAAGAAATTCCTGTAATGTGACTATCTGCCAGTAAAGCGAGCTTCTGAATATAAAGTCTACGCAGGTGGAAAAAGTAACAGTTTTCGAGAGTCTAACAGTTACGTGGAAACACATTTTCACTCTCTTACTTAGGTACAAGCACCAGTAACTGCTTTAATGAAAATACACTGTGAATTACGAGTGGAAGGTGTCCTTGCCAATCATGGTACTGCCAACAGACAAAAAGTGGAAGACCAAATGTGCTGTTTTCCAACACATAACCTACATGCAAGATATATTACATTCAATAAACTGACGGACACTGGCCTATTTCTGATTAGTGGGAAATGAAAAATAAAAATACTGCTACAATCATTGCAGTTCGGGTTTAAAATTAGCAACCTCAAGCATTTCATTGCATTCTGCATGCTCTGAAAACGGAACTTCAAACTAACTACGCCGGAAACAAATGACACACTCCAGCAGTAATAAAAATAAATAATAAATAAAATGAAACCTTCTAACAATGTGCCGTAAACATGTAAATTATTTGATTACACACTCCAGATTCTAGATTCACATTTTTTGTACTTCGATAGCACATAAGGCTGCTAACCATCTCAAAAACTACTGTACAGTTGGTGGGATGACTGAAAAATATTATATATTGTAAAATGAATACCCTTATATGTTATAATATCTGTATTCGTATAATTACGCAGTTACTGACAAACAACACAGTGTAATGGTATGAATTGGAAGATCAAGTTCCTGGCAAAAGGACACAGTTTAAAGGAAAGTAAACTTTTCTTAAAAGTATATAGTTGACAGACAGTGTTGTATACGTAGAAGAAAGCCATTTATCCATAAGATTAAAAATGTTAACAGGAATGTCAATAACTACTATACATATGTGATATCAATAAATATTCACTATCACAACCAACTCACTTGTAAATAGTTTTTTTATATGGCAACTGTTTTTAAGTTCCTGTATTTGTTTCAAGTTCTTGCACTAAGGCCTAATGACGACCCAAGTTTAAGGGCAAAACCAGCTGCCATATAAATAAAACTACATATTAGGTAGTTGGTTGTGATGTGAATATTTATAGATATTGTCTTTGCTACACCAACGGGGATGTTTCGTATAAAAAAAATATACACAAGTGAGTTCCTTTCCAAATCCAACATTTGGATACTGACAGCTACTTGTGCAAGGTAGTGCTGTTCTTGGCAGACAATGGTCTCTTGACACAGTATATATACAAAATTTAATTCTAATAAGTATTTGACAACAAACTCTCTAGACATAAGCTCACTGAAAAGTTCTACATGGAGTATGCTTCTAGGAAGTAAATGGCATCTGCTGGCAACAACAGCACTAATATTGCAGAACTCATGACAACAATGCACAAAATGAGAACAAGTACCACGCACACTCAGAAATAACCACAAAATCAAACCAGACTAATACCCTTGAATTAAAAGTGCATAAAACTAATAAAACATAAAAAAAGCTGGATACTACATATAACATACACTTCCAAGAAAAATGTTTTAATAACCAACACCATAGTTTTCAAATCTTCAGTTTAAATGGCTTGTACTCTTTTCATTAATAAATTTGCTACAAACATTACAGAAAGTATTAATTACATTCACAGTCATATAAAACAAATATTTTCACTCATCAGCTTTGCAAAGCTTCAAATGCACAAACAGAACATCCTCTTTATCACCAGTACTCCTTTTATAATAAGTGCAATTACACCTATAATATTGACTCTCTCAGAAATAAGAATGTCACTTACTTTTGGTGCTTAATAAAGTATGTCACAATGAACATCAAATAACACTAAAACATGAAATATCAACTGCTATGCAGAACTGTCACTGTCCATTGCGCATTATATTACAGTGTGTGTGAATCTACACTACAATTAATACTAAGCGCCAGATCACAAGAAACCCATTCCATTTTCAAACGGCATGCAGCACATACAATCCAGATTTGCAATACTACTACGGGTTTATGACACAATTCCAATTTTTAATATAAACAAACTACAGGAAAATATGAAAAGTTCAAACAGTAACTGCACCGCAGAATGAAAGATACTATCACATATAAGATAAAATGCATGTGCACTCATATCACAGAATTATCTTACCTCATCCCACTTCTATACTATTTCAAAACTAGTGCTTTTAATAGTTACTGGCCATCCAACCACACACATAGCACAACCTTCCGATACCACAAAATGAACAGTCTTACACTTGTCAACAACTGTCAAGCAGAACACCTCAAAAACTGTATGATTAATGAAACTGATGTAAGAGTGGCCAGGCATAAAATGTAATAAATTAATACATTACACATTTTCTGCATAACAGATTATAAATATAGTTTCATGGCCTACCCAATAAACAACACATCAATAATCCTAGCACTTTCAACAGAGGTTTTTAAAATATCAGAAGAAAACTTTCAACAGCTCTGTTTTTACAGTACCATGTTTAAAACATTTTCCTGCTTCAAACCTGATGCTTCCAATGTGTATGTGTATATGTGTGTGTGTGTGTGTATATATATTTATGTATTTGTATATGCATTTCCTTTCCATGTACGAAACATTAAATAGTACATTTTCTGTGGAACTCAAAAAATGCCAACTTCCGCAAAATATTTGTTACAGGAAAAGGCTGAAATTTCTTGCATCCATCTACAAGTTTACATAACCTGAGTATAGAAAACGGTTTAAAATAAAGAAACACTTTTGGTGAAACAAAATCAATAACACAGTTACTGGCTGATACATAATGATACACATTCTTGGGTACTGGCACTCATATTTAAACAGGCAGAGGAGTGTGTACAAGATTAATGCAAACAACAAATAAAATTTACAGATAAACCTACTTACAATCATCTCCCACAGGTCCTGCTGAGCATTGTGCTGGTGGATCCCTACCCAGATCTTGCAATTCCTGAAAGAAACCCGTTAAATGCTTTGAAGCATAAAGTTATAAAAATAATATGAAGTACATACTACAGTATTGTCTAAGGAATCTTTTTCTTACACCTGTGACACTGGCAGGAAAAATACTGTTTCAATAAACATATATACCGACCTAATACGAGGAATTACTATGGATGGGACAATTAACACTTATCGATGACTCGATTCTTACTTCCACCACTTAGTCATCACAGACCTGCCAAAATCTCGTCTACCTCAACTCAGACCCAAACCTGACGTACTAATTCATTTCAAGCCTGATAAACTACACCCTCTCAAACTTAAACTCACAGATAGCACAGCATAAATGTATAGGACGAGAATAATTACTCAAACTATCACAAATACGGCAGCAGGATGTTCAATCCTCGTTCACATTGCATAGTACAATATCTTTAGGGGCGTTAAACTGTCCTTTATGCTTACAGTACACTCCCTAAACTTAACTAACGCGACCCCACTTACAAATAAAACTGTACTTTACCTTATTAATTCGTTTTAACGCCATTTGACGACCTTTATGTGATAAGTTCCTGGTGTTTAACCAGACAATGCAACCGCTATCCAATAAGGTCTTTGATTCTGTATCGTATAAGATGGCTACCTCTTCACGCAGTACACTACGTCAGTCAAGGAATACATATGATGTGGTACCATAAGTCATGTTAACACTGGACATTGGAGATGAGTATATTTTTAAATTGTATTTATTTTACTTGTTCCAAACAACTGACATATTATTGGCTTACAATCTGACACACAGTTAGAAAATACTACTCAATATGATACTTCCGCCCCGGGGCTAACTTCCACGGAGTCCCGCAAGCTCAGACAGGTGGATATTTTAAATTTTATTCACCAGATTGCGCGAAATGCATTACTGGATAAACTTTCCGAAAATCGTCAACAGATGAGCTGTTAATGTTTCACTGTCGCCTGCCAAAACGGCGTGTTACGGTATGCAACTGCTACAAGAAATGTGTTGCGTAGATACACAAATTGGTATAAGTCTGAATATGAAAATAAAGTAAAGTTGTTCCTGAAGGTATGTGGTGGTGTAGAGGTATATTTCTAGCCATTCGTAACCTCAGAACTACCTGCCTTTGAGTGGATAACAAAATGGAAATATTCACATCACAAGTAGTTATTCCCTGAAGATTCATGTGATTGTGTGTCATTGGGTGAGTATTTCCTAACATTTTCAAGGGTCCTGGTGACTTCATCAGGGTCGGTTACACCAAGAAGAGCGGTCATGCACGAACGTAGCGTGTGTTATGATGAGGGTGGTGAAAGGACACGGTGGCAAGCCGGTAGGGGGTGATAGTGATGAGAACTGCGACGGGTACTCAGTGTACTGGTTACTTTAGGGGGGGTCTCAAGGTTGGTGTGTGCTTACCGGCAGTATCATCTGCTAGGATTGTGTACTGTAGACGTGGATGCAATAGGACTGTTGAGCCTGATGGGTATATCCTAGAAGGGAGTTCATTAATATATTGGAACACAATGTAATTAAACAAAAAGACTGATAAAGCAAAATGAACTACATGAATCTTCATGCAAGGCCACTCTTCTTGGACTGCCTGATGCTGATGATGAAAGCACCATGATACTTCAAAATGATGGGAATTACGTACCCACCTCCCACAATACTTGGATCTCTTAGCAGCAGCATTGTGAGAACCTCAAATCTCAGATATTCATTGTTGAATATGGTCAATACTCATTCATTTTCTTTATGTCACTATGAAGAGTACCATCATCTGGGATGTGATGCCATGTCATGCTATGGATATGTACCAATATCTCAATGGAGCCCCCATCTTCACTGTACATGCCTACAAGAATAAGCCATACAGGGAAACAGTTACATATGACAGGGAAGAAAAGGACATAGGCTTAAGAGCAAATCAGTGGCAACACTGTAAGTTAAATGGCATTGTATCCCTTTGACAGGGACCACGCAGTATCATCAGAGGAAGCTATGGGAACAGGGTAATCGTATTGGGAGATAAAAAGATGGGCAAGGGTAAAATGTACAGAGAACATAAAGAGGCAGTATACAATACATAAAACAAAAATTAGATACCCAAATAAAGTAAAATGAAAATAAATTAAAACAAACAAAGTGCTGTAGAAAATAAAATAATGAGTATAGTATGAAAGTGGAAAGGAGGTAAACGACAATACAAGTGAGATAAATTATAAATAATAATAAACTCAAGAGATGAAAGCAAAATAGGAAAAAAAATCAACTCAAATAATGTAAGAGAAAGACTGGAGCAAAATAAAAAAAATGGAAGGGGGAAGAAAAGAGGCAACAAACCATAGAGATGGCCATGTCCAAGCCCCACAACTGAGCTGCTTAGGCCACAAATCACCACATATCCTTTGGAAAAGGCTTCCTATATTCCTTCAGAGAGTAGTTTAGAAGGTTCCCAAAACCTGGTATGCCACATATCATCCTCATATTCCCAGTGATTCAATATTTATAGTTACATTTCAAGCTTTCATGATGGATTGATGAACTTTAGGTGTTGAAATTTTATCAAAACTTCTTCCCCAAAAAATGTAGTTTGATCTGCCGATGATTTAAGGTATACAGAACTGCTGCCTGCCGACACAGCATTAACTGCATCCAATTAACCCAACAGAAATATCATATTTTGCCAGGGTACAAAAGTACAACCACATTCCAAAACATGCAATTTTAAAAACAAGGTGATGGAAGGAATCAAATACACAATGCATATTCAGTAAGGTTCCCTAATGCAACACGTGTGTTAATAACTTGTAAACAGTCACACACTATTCTTGAGAAAAGCAGATAAGCATGGTTACAATTGGAAGCCTCATCTCACAAAGAAGTGTGTAGTCAGTTACATTCTTATTGGCAAGACATGTATCCCCCATCAAAATTACGTGCCAAATGATACAGATGTATGGTAATGGTGTAATAAGAGTGCAGCATGTCAAAAAAATGTGCATAAAGTTTGAAAATTGTTGAACAAGTATCCATGATGATGATTGTTCTGGTCAGCTGAGCACATGACGTACAAAAGTGAACACAGCACACAAAGAGGAACTGATTTGGGAAACCCAAGAAGTCACAAGAGACTGCCAGTTCCACAGTAATGAGGTTGAAATGGCTGTTCATGAATGGTTGCAAATGCAATAACGTGCTTGGGGATTATGTTGGAATAAATGAGTTACTGTATATAACACAAGTACTCCTACATGTTTCAATGCATCAACATCATCTTCATGGAGTCTTATACTCCTATTTCGCTGAAGTTACAAAAATCATTAAGATCAATAAAATCAGAAGATTAAAATGTTTATATAGTTGATGATAAAATATACACTATAAAACGTAAGCTGTGAAGTGTTATAATTACAATATGTGGAAGTTGTTGGCTTGGTGGCTGCATAAACAATTTGGACTATCCTATAGGTGTAATCCCTGTGTTGGTGTTTCTTGTATGAGGGTATACCCGCATACAAGAAACACCAATATAGGCATGTACAATGAAGATGGGAACCTCTGAACTACCCGCATACAAGAAACACCAACATAGGGATTACAAATATAAGACAGTCCACATTGTATATGCAGCCACCAAGCAAACAACTTCCACATATTGTAATTATAACACTTGACAGCTCACAATGTTTTATACTATATTTTATAATCAACTATAAACATTTTAATCTACTGATTTTATTGCATTTTATAATCTTAATGATTTTTGTAACTTTAGCAAAGCAGAATTATAAGACTCCCTGAAGATGCAGATGCATTGAAACATGTAGCAGTACTTACGATATATAAAATATTGTTGATATACATATGTTGTGCATTTGTTGGTCTGGATAATAAACTGTACAAGCTGCACAGTACATACCTCAAAAAATGAGTTACATTTCATGTAGTAGTGACTTATTTGTTTTATGACCTAGGAACCTTACTTATTGAACATTCTTCATGTTTCACATTATTGTCACTTTGCATTTAAAAGCTCCTTTACATGAGGGAGAGTCACATTACAAGATCATTCTTGCCTTAATCTGCACTCAACACGAGTAAACAAAAGTAAGACATTCTTGGGTGTATTTGTGTGCCAGAGTCAAACAGTTTGTGAAGCTTTCACTAACCATTAAACTTTCTTTTTTATGTTTTGTTGGCCGTGCATCCCTGTATAATCTTGTAAATAAAGCCCACTTGGTGCACAATTTTTCTTAGTATGTTTATTTCTTTTCTCTACACGTTTTGGGCGACTATGTGCCCATCATCAGGAGAAATAACTGTATCTATGCGACACTTGGTATTTGTCACTCTGTGTGGATTACTGTCTGGTCTGCCTCGGCAGACCAGACAGTAATCCACACAGAGTGACAAATATCAAGTGTCGCATAGATACAGTTATTTCTCCTGATGATGGGCACATAGTCGCCCAAAACGTGTAGAGAAAAGAAATAAACATACTAAGAAAAATTGTGCACCAAGTGGGCTTTATTTACAAGATTACAAGATAACAATTAAACCATACAGTGCTTCTGAGTGTTTTGCTGAACATGCACAAACACATAAACACTGTATGGCAAAAAACACATGCTCGTACATGCACCCAGCATACAGACACACAGTCTGTTAGGTTTGGCATCAGGAAGTTATGCTTTTAAGAGTAAACAAGTCAACACAGATCCAGGCAATCTGAACACGTTTTAAACATAAGAAAATGATTGCTAACTTTTTCACTCCACAGTTCAAACATCATGACTCATACTGGAAGTAGATGCCACCATCCATCAACTAGATATTTTATGAAGGCCACTCAAACCACAAGTTGATGCTGAAGGTTTTTTTGAAAGCTGTGATAATGTTTACCATGAGCTCTTTCAAGGAATGCATTACAAGAAGACTGTTTACAGGAACATTTTTCACCATCTGCAGGAAGCTGTCCACTGTGAAAATCCTCACATTTTGGAACCTGAAAAAACAAGCTGCTCCAAATTACTATGCATATGATCTCTTTTGGTACAAGAGAATCTGACCAAGATTTGTTTCAATGTACTTTCACAACTTTCAGATCTAGTCCCTGACAATTACTGTTTCTGTAATGAAAGTAATTCTGCTAGTCGGCAGAAGTGACAAAGCTATAACTGTAATACACCAAGCCCTTTTTGTATGCCTTTTTGCTTTAATGACCCTGGCCAATTTACACCCCTTCTTAATTTACATCCTTGCATTTTCACTTCAGCACTCTTTGGCTGGTTTATCTCCACTTATTTAAGTCATTTTGTCTTAGTGGAATAACATTTTCTATTAACGTCCACTTTTTCAGGAATGCAAATATGGTGGAAAACAAGGCCTTCGTGTACTTCAGAAGATAAGAAAAGGCCTGCAGTTGCGTCTCCCACCAGTAAAATTGTGGCAGTCGAAGGCAACTACTCGACAGGTGGCAGAAACTACCCCATCTTAACGGCTATGCTGAAACAGGCAAACATTTGCAAACTTTTTTACTCACCACGCACATAGGACACGAGACTTACATAGACATACCCTACAGAAATACAGGCCAAAATTAATTCTTCAAAGAGACGAGTGTTAGTCCATGCAAAGTTAACCTTTTGGCACCAGAATTAAATGGCTGATGTGAGCTGCAGGAGTATCACATTGCACCGGTGGAGATACCTGACCTTCAATGCCAAATGGTTAAAAAGTGCACAGAGAAATTTATGTCCCACCCTGCTCTGCCTATGCACTTCAACCTTTAATGCTATGGCATATTCAGTCATCAACCAATATCCAACCAACACAGAATCATATAAGTCAGCAATGAGATGACACCTCTCATATTAATAACAACTGGATTACACTTTCAAAGCTATAGAGTGTAAACAGACACAATTTACAGACTAAGAAACTCAATGCCTTAAGGTAACCAAAAAATCATATAGTAACACTTCAAGCTTGAAAATGTTTAAGAATTTATTTTCCCATTCATACATAATACAGTTCAGATACAGCAATCGGTCCCCATTATCGACGCCTTCTGGTCAATATGTTGAGATATTTTCCTCGTGTCATCTCTTTTGCCTCTTCCAAGCCCAGTTGATAAGCAACATCATGTAGTTTCTTCACTTCAGCTATAAGACCAGATGCTGTAAGGCTACCAAATTCTGTAATAACATTAACACCAATCTTCATGGGTAACAAGACTGCAAATACTGAAGTTCTACGTTATAACATGTTTCTAAAACACAGATCTCTTATCACATGGGCAATTTTGCCTTTTTACATTATCCATTCTGTTGACTGATAAGTAAAATTTTTAACAACCAAATAATGCCATGTGTTTTTTTTATTATTATTTTAATATATATTAATCTAGGTTTTTATACAGACTCTTCCATGGCAAATACCAATCAAAATGCAATTCCTCAGAATATCATTATTAGACCAGAAAGAAATACCACCATGTAGGATTTAACAAGTGAAAAGCACAGAATAGCTAAAACAGGACTTTTCTGGTATGCTGCCAACATATTTACAGAAGTTTGACAAAGGTTTCATGGTCTTCTAAAAGCAGTTGACAGTTACTTAGTTGGTCACTAATTCAGGTGTGGTAAAACTCCATGCCCAAACTTCATAAGGTGACAGGGGGAACCAAAACAAAGATTTATTGTCAAGGCACTATATGCAGGAGCAGCATCCTCTCGGAGCTATGGACCATTAAATTGGGTCTGACTAAGGTTGGAAATCAAGCAAAACCACTGAAGTATTCTGAAAATAAGTTGTATTTCATAACAATTTAGTAAACGTATGGACATGACCTGGATACACAGCCGACGATGCAGCAGAGACTGATGTGTGCGCTCAAAAATGCCAGGTTGCTGCTGCCTCAACAATATGGGCGATAATATCCTCTTCAGAATCAGCTGGCAAAATGTAAATCAGGGCTTTAATGTGGCCCCATAGGAAGAAGTCCAATGGTGTGAGGTCCGGTGACCTGGGAGGCCAAGCCATTGGCCCGCCCCATCCAATCCAGTGATCATTATAAGTGGCAGTGAGATGTTTATTCTGAAGAGGATCTCATTTCCTTTATCATTGAGGTAGCAGCAACCTGGCATTTTTGAGTGCACATGTCAGTGTCTGCTGCATCATTGTCAGCCATGTATTGAGGTTGGTAGCCATACGTTTGAACATCTGCTCTAAATTGGTACGAAATGCAACTTTTTTTTCAGAATACTTCAGTGGTTTTGCTTGATTTCCAACCTTAGTCAGACCCAATCTGACAGTCCACAGCACTGCAAGGATGCATTTCCGACATATAGTTCCTCGACAATAAAACTTTGTTTTGGTCCCCCCTATCACTTCACAAAGTTTGGGTATGGAGTTTTACCGCACTCTGTATATGCTATTAAGGCATCCAAGATCTGTTGCTGTAATCACAAAAGCCCATCATATCCTCACAAACTTTTAATATTATCCTCTCATTTCTAACTAAAACTCAAATATTATATGCATGTTCCATCCATCCTTGTTACTGAAGGCCTAGAAGATCCAAGTCCAAAGACTGAATGATTCTCAATGTGACAGACTGTCTGAATCCTGCAGCTTGTGCCACAATGTTCCTTCCTTATTGAGCCCATGGAAGATACAGGTAAAAGTCCCTGTACTTAATTAACCATTATGCAAAGAATGCATAAAAGGGAGTAAGGCACAGCTCCAAACTTTTTAGCCTTCATAGTGAATATGGGTAAGCTCAACGCTATGCCCCACCTGCTTTACCCATACAGATAGACCCTGGTACTCACTAAATATGACAGTGAGCAACAAATATCAGTATGCAAGTGAATGTGATAGAGTTATTTTACTGCCACTACTAATGTTTTGCAAAAACACAAGTCATGCAGGGCAGGAATTTAAATTAAACACCCCATGAATACACACTTAATAACCTATTATAAAATCTCAGGATGACATATAGAGAGAAGAAGAGGTACACCTGCCAGCTTTAGAAAAACAAAATGACAGGGGAAGAGTCCCACAATTTACCTACTGAAATAATGAACATGCTTAAGTAAAGGTCTATTTAACTTTTTCATAACTGCACTTCAACTGACGTATAAAACGACAGACCTGCAAAATGGGTCTATACGAAAAGAATGTGGTTGTGATTCAAGAAAATTATCACAGCATTTGCATACAGGCATTATGGTAAAACCACAAAATTCTGTCAGCACTGCCAGTTTCCGAATGGGAAGCTGAGTCTTTTTTAGCAATACTGTGACTTACGATGTAAGAGGTTAATGTCATCCTGATCCAAACCTCTGGTCCAGGGTTGCGGTGAATAAGGAGTTGATGGATGCAACGACACAAATTCCGACACACCTGGAACTGACACACACAACATTACACGTCAATAGACACAGTCTTGATTCTGGTTGATCAATTTTATTTGTCAAAAACCATACTCTGTTCCGGCCATAATTCCGGGGATGTCCTATCAAGCTTCTCTAGGCTCAACAAGCTATCGTCCAAGGTGGTCATCGTGTCCCCTGCAGTAAATGTAAGCACATACATAAGCATACGTCCATCAGTGAATAAGAACCTCGCGAATATTAATGATATGATGCATATGTACCCGACTGAGTTAACCTCACATTTGAGGCAGCCATCATCTTGTTCTTGACCTCTACACCATTGCTTGCGACGCTAATCACAACTACACCTACGCTACTAATTTTTCGCCCCTTCCGACAACCGACCGGCGGCAGTTCTGTTATCAGTGGAACTGCGATTCTAATCCGTGGCTCTTACCTCCGATCCATGGATGTTAGCTGGTTACAAACCTACCAGTGTTTTTCGGATTAAGTGCACTTTGTTAGAGTTCTCTGGAATATTTCTTGGACGCATTCGACGCCAATGGTGGGACATAGTGGTGCGCGTAATTTAACTAGAAACAAGATGGGTAATGCACGTCCGACTCATTTGACAGAACTGGTAAACGTTATGATGACCCAATGCAATTACACGCGACGTTGAGTGAACAGGGACCCGTTCGATTGTAGTAGTTGGAACACTCGATGGGCTATGGCGGCAATGAGGAAACAGACACGTTATGTACTTGCCATTGCTTAGGTTAGCGAATTTTATTACCCTAATAGTGTTTGGTGAGGGGTAAAAATCACTAAGCGCGTGGTTATGGAATTTTCTCCACCCTTATGTTACTTTATATTAGTCCCCAGATCTTTTATGAAGCGGAAGAAAGTCAGATAAAACTATTACGCGAACAATACCAAAAACCATCTGCCTATACTACTGAAAGTCACCATTTAACGGACTGTACCATCACATCCAGTAGAAGCCTTTGTGGCTGGTTGTTAGCACAGAGTTACCTCACATTTACTGTATCTTATCTCTTACTTACTTACTTACTTATTGCATGGAGCAGAGTCCTTCTGGAGAAGCTAACCGGTTTTCAGCTAGTCAAGAAATGCCCCGCATTTAATGGAACCCGAAGGTTCATTACCGCATTCACAAGAGCCCAACACCTGTCCCTAACCTGAGTCAGCTTGATCCAGTCCATGCCCCCACATCCCACTTCCTGAAAATCCATCTTAATATTATCTTCCCACCTACACCTGGGTCTTCCAAGTGGTGTCTTTCTGTTTCTTATCTCTACATACACAAAACTGTGTTTGCTATCTTGGTTCAGTAGGTGGTAGCTTTGCAGCTTCCACATTTCTCCAAACAGTGGAGGAGATTGTAGAGGGCCTGTTACTGACTCCCTATTGGTGTAGGCTATGCCATCACTCTAGTGGTTGGTAGTCAATGTATTTGCATAAGACAGCAGATTGTATGATTCCAAATGTAATAATTACTGTTCATGTGGCATCATAGACCTGTGTGTGTTTTACTAGCTTTGTATAGACATCTGCAGCACTTTGTGCTACAAATGTTTGGAAAGCCTTTCAAGTTTTATATGGTTGTTTTGCTGAGTGCAGTAATTTCAAATTATTTTGTGTGCCAAAACATTTTAAAGGTCATGGAACTGTTTATTGTCTCTACTAGGCCTGAATGCAAGTTTTTGGTCACAGCCATGCTTAATGGCCAATATATGACATTTCAGTGAACACAACACAAACATCACTGAAATCAACAAAATTTTCTTGGGTTAGCAGCTGCATCAGGTGATTGAACGGCGAGTAAACGAACGTTCTTGTCATCTTCAGGGAACTGAATTCAGTCCCCTGACGATGATAACGGAGAATGTTCTGAACGCACTGGTTTACTCACTGTTCGATCACCTGATGCTGCTCCCAGCCAGAGGAAGATTCATTGAAATTCAGTCACCATGAAAGCTTTCAATGATATAACACATCGGTGATATTATGCGAAATATTAGATGTACCACTGCTCCTTTGTGGTAGTGAATTCTGAAGTCAACACTGTAACATGGCAACAGCTTTAACCCTTAAAAGCCCGAATTAAATCCCATTTGCTATTTGCTGGCATTATTAGGAGCTCACCATTTTCTCCACGTTAGCAGGATAAGGGTTAAATTATTAACCCTTAGGCGACTAATGTCATAT
>Ga0268261_10001603_pt1 | contig 15704 bp, 9 predicted proteins | sample TergutNc150P1_FD_190353 | JGI IMG/M metagenome (GOLD analysis project Ga0268261, IMG submission 190353) | Nasutitermes corniger P1 segment gut microbial community from laboratory colony in Florida, USA - Nc150 P1 (SPAdes) (version 2) | ecosystem: Host-associated > Arthropoda: Insects > Digestive... | reverse complement strand
CCACCGGGGGCATGGATATTTGTCTGTTGTGAGTGTCGTGTGTTGTCAGGTAGAGGTCTCTGCGACGAGCTGATCGCTCGTCCCGAGGAGTCCTACCGACTGTGGTGCGTCGTCGTGTGTGATCTAGAAACATCAAGAATAGGCGCTACATATATATATATGACATTAGTAGCCTAAGGGTTAAAGTAGTCTCAATCCCCCCACCCCCCCCTTGTAGCTGGAGTTAATGATCTGGATTTCAAATGTAATAGGCATGGGCTCATATAAGAACAATGGGTAACGAGATGAGCGACAGAGGAAAAAATGCAGCAAAACACCTACTGCCTAGGGAGCTGGTGGACAGTGGATTTGAACATGCCATTAGGGAAAGAATGAATGGAAGAAATTTAACAATGACACTCTTGCAATGGGGCAGTGAAAATAAATATTGCATGAGAGAAAATTTTAAACTGCAGAACATTAAGTGGCAGTTTAACTGTGCAGACTAGCATGAAGCAAAGGACTGTTGAGTATAATTAGGTGAGATGAATGCTAATCAAAATATCAATACTGTTGGGGTTTCTTTATTTTCCATTCAACTGTGCCTCTAGTAGACATATTGGAACTAAAGCTGAATCTGTACAAGAGATCCACCATGATGCAAAACACGATACCTCAAAGTATGATTATATAATACACATAACATGTCTATTTTTTTTGGCTAAAGCAGTCTTTATAAATATGTATTGCACATTATGGTAGAATTGTCAGACTGTTTCCTGTCACTACCATCATTTCAGTACATTTTATGGGGAAAATCCACGGTCAATGTATTAATATGTATTACTGCAATTAGTGAAAAGTAAGATGATGATAAGGCAGTCACTATTTTTTGTTATTCAAGAACTCTAAATTACAATTCTTTGCATATGCAGACTATACACATGAACAACAGGTACAGTATATAGTTAGATGGATTGTCTATGTGCATTTCATATACCAAATACCAAAAATTCTGTTTACACAGTCCCTTTTCCTTTGGGTTACCCCACCAGAACCCTGTAAGCATTTATCTTATCCTCCATGCATGCCACATGCTCTGCCCATCTCATCTTCATGATTTTATCACCCTCACAATATCTGGTGGGGTACACAGTCTGGCAGTTGGTTGAGACACTGCACTACAAGCCAGATGGTCATGGCTTCGATTCCTAATGAGGTCATTGGGATTTTTCTTTGACTTAATCCTTCGGGCTGCACTATGGTCCTGGGGTTGACTCAACCTCTAACAGAAATGGGTATCAGGGCTATCTTCTGGGGGTAAAGGTGGCCAGTGCACAGAGCTGACAACCTTGCAACTTTCATTTGCTGACTATCTAGAAAATCTGGCAGCCTCAACCTCCTGGAGCCCTAAGGGCTTGTCCAGGCCTGTGATGGGATTGCTTTAACTCTACCTTTACCTTAGAACAATATCTGGTAAGGAGTATGGAAGTCCCCATTATGCAATTTTCTCTATCTCCCTATTACTTGATCTTCGTGATTCTTAATTATACACCATAAGTAAAAGGATAATGTTCTAATGCTAAAACCAAACTCAAAAGTTCTCATAAAATTATCACCACAGCCCCTTGTTAGTGAGACATGGCAACTGAAGAATTACCACAACCACTGGAGGATGCAATACTAGTAAAGTGACAAACTGAGTGGATTATACATAATGCAGCTGCTGCTCATTTTACCTGTGTTGTAAAAGCAAATCTTAAAATTTTCCTACCCAACCTGATGGCTAGGATGAAATGGACAGGTTCTGTGGTCTCCATGATTAGCTGATCTCACTCCTGCCATCTCTATTGTGGGACCATGTAAAAGGCATATTTCACAAATAAAGTGTGAACATGTAGGACAAGCTTTTGTGTTTGATCAAAGCCGATGTAACAACAATACTACACATGTGAGACTAGAGGTTCTCACAGAGGTGCTGCTCAAGATTAAATTCTTCCAATCTGATGGTGTGCCAGGTGTTTAGTTCCCAATGTTCTGAAGGACAGTACTGCCTTTATTGTCACAGTCAGGAGGTCAAAGAGAAGTGCCAGACCCTGAATACGATACATGCCTGGAATTTTGAATGAACCACACATTTTTGGTGTCAAAGCACTGGTTATACAAGCTTATGCAGAGCTTTTTTGGTAGGTATCTTACTAGAACTTCCTATGCTCTATCATCAACACAGGATTTTCCAGGTTCACCGAATCTAACCATATAAACAGCTACCAGTTCAATAAAATTCCCCTAAAACTACTGTCAGTTGTCCTAGCAAACACTGTACTGTTCATCTTATTGTGGTTTTTGGGAGCTTCAATTGCCACTGGTGCAACAAACTTGTTTAGCTGTACAGAAAACAGCACATGTGTTAGTTTTCAATCACACAAAATTATGGCATTTTATAAACATAAAGGAAAATCATTCCTATCTTTTTCATACCCATATGGACATATATATACTCACTGTTGTAAGAACAGGAACAAAATCCTGGAATGTGTGAAATGTTGTAATGGTTATTCTTATACATGATGATTTTTAAAAGTTTCATGTTGTAGGGTATAACATGTCTGAATACCACAACCATACAAAGCCATATCAAACACATATAAGCTCACAACATGACATCGTGACAGCTGCTTACATTCTTCAAAAAATGAGTATAAGTACCATAACATGAAAAGTGACAATTAGGGGGTAAGGTGGAGTGACCCTGAAACTGGCACGGTCGGGAAATGTTAATACATATTTGCCATACAATTTCAATGTACACTTTTACACATATACCCACATGGTAATATACAGAAGAAAGGTTTCGTTTTCCTTGTTTTAAATACAAAACAACATACATGCTCAATGAATTATGAGGAATTTTTTACTTTTCATGAATTAAAATACATTTCAATATTATTGAAGTACTATAAACGAATATTTCCAACAAAGATCTATGGAAAGTAACAGGACAAGAAGATATATATTTTGAAATGAGAAAAAGATAATTTAGATGGATCGGTCACACATTAAGAAAAGAGGATGGAGAGATACGAAAGGCTGCCCTACTTTGGAACCCTCTGGGAAACAGGAAGAGAGGAAGACCGAGAAACAGCTGGAGAAGATCGGTAATCAAGGAAGCAGGTAGAAGCTGGAATGAACTAAGGTTCTTAGTAGCCGATAGACAGAAGTGGAAAGGACTCATAGACAACCTATGTTCCTAAAAGGAACGATGGACTCTATTATTATTATTATTATTATTATTACTATAAACGAAGCTACAAGTTCATGAATATGGGAAACAACAGTTCACGATTTTGTTAAATAATGATGAATCAAATGTCTCCAATTATCAAAGCATGAGAATATAAACACAGCATTTGCTTAGCCTGCATTGTAATTACAAATGAGAAAGACAATGGACTGCTGTGTCAGCTTACTGCAAGATAATACATGCAGATTAAAGTCAAAATTACAACAATGCATAGTCTTGTGGGTGACTTCTATGTTCTGCTGCCTCCATCTCTAGGGTTGGAATGAGTAGGATGTGGATGCAGTCAGCTTTAAAGGCAGGGTGTATGGAAGATGCCAACACAGCCCCATGGGTCAGGGAACATGACACAGTCTGGGATGTTCATGCAATTTGCCTACACAAATCGAGTGCATCCTCACCCTATTCACTACAACCTTGGAGGTGCAGGCCAACAGGCCACTTATACAGAGTGTCCCACTTGCTACCGAACCCGGCATTTCTTTAATAATTCCAACACCAATGAAGATATCGCAACGAAATTTGAACAGGAGTACGTTTGTTGTCTGAGAAATGTGAAGACATCATAACATGTGCTGCAAGTGGCCACCATTTGCGCCCAAACAGGATTGAATCTGGCGTGCCACATTTTGGAAAGTCCTTGCCAGTAGGTCTGCTGTCGCTGCCTGAATTTCTTCGGTGATGTTTGCTTTCAAGGCGTCTATGGTGCGTGATTTATTTTGGTAAACTCTCCCTTTCAGATATCCCCATAAAAAATAATCAGGCGGCGTCAGATCGGGTGAGCGCGGTGGCCAAAGTCCCTTCGAAATGACGCGATCGCCGAAAAAGGACTGAATTTCGGCCATGCTGGCATGTGACGTGTGGGATGTCGCTCCATCCTACTGGAAATATCCAATTGAGAGTTCCTCATCTTCCAATTGATTTACGGCAACATCCCACACTTCACACGCCAGCATGGCCGAATTCAGTCCTATTTAGGCGACCGCGTCATTTCGAAGGGATTTTGGCCACCGCGCTCGCCCGATCTGCCGCCGCCTGATTATTTCTTATGGGGATATCTGAAAGGGAGAGTTTACCAAAACAAACCACAAACCATAATGCCTTGAAAGCAAACATCACCGAAGAAATTCAGGTAGTGACAGCGGACGTACTGGCAAGGACTTTCCAAAATACGGCGCACTGGGTTCAATCTTGTCTGGACGCAAATGGTGGTCACTTCCAGCACATGTTATGATGTCACATTTCTCACACAACGAACGTAACCCTGTTCAAATTTCGTTGCAATGTCTTCAATGGTGTTAGAATTATTAAAGAAATGCCGGGTTCGGGACACCCTGTACATACAAAATAATGATATTCACCTAAAAGATGACACAGTGTTGCAACCCATATAACATAAATCTGAATACACACAATACCGAAAATGTGAAGTCTATACTGAAAACCTGTGTGCTTTAGGGAGACATTTATAAATTCAAGAAGTTATACAAACTGGAGCTTGTCAAGGAATACAAACACAATCTTGCAAAAAACAAGCTGCTTTCACAAGCGTCTGACCTTTTGCTTAAAAATTACGTCAAAGAGATAACATATTAAGTAAACACTAAGATGAAAAACAAACACACACACATACACACATAAGAAATAGAGTGATCCAAGTTAAAAACATTACATCACTGCATCTGTATCCCACCCCAGCAAAGCTGCAAACATACAGACAGGCCACAATTATAATATGAAATTTACATATAACACATTAATCCCATTATACCTGGTTTTTAACACTCATCATGACACAACACAAAAATCATTAAAATATTCACACAGGACACTAAAAATCTTCAACGTTACACAGCTGAAAGCACCCAGCAAGCCTTGCCCAGGAAGATAATCTTACATCTGGAAATGAAAGAACTATACTTCCACAAACCATGAAATGTCCCTTATTCAAAGCAGAAAGCTGAGGTTTGATGACATTAAAAACCACCACTTTATATATTAATGACACACTTGCTGGGAAGAATACAAATAGAATCCCTAATGCTATAATCTCCAGCTGACAATTCTTATTGTACCAATAATACTTATTTCATAAATACAAAAAATGCCCACTGAAATCATGCAGTTTCATGTGTGATTCTCAATATGGATAAATCATTGTGCAACTTCAGCTGCATCTTGTAGTTACAACTGAAAAGGGATCTAACTTAGCAGCTAACTCCATGGCACACAGCGCTTCTTCAGAGGCCAATAGCATGTCAGTTAGTCGAGACATTTGTTACATACTATGGAACCTGAAATTGCATTACTGTGTTCATAACAGCTTGTCACTGGTCCCTACCCTTAGCAAGACAAATTTAACCCATACCCTCCCAACCTGATTCTTTAAAATCCAGTCTACTTCCTTCAGACTTTTCAAACTAAAACCCTGCATGCACGTCCCTTCTCCACCATGCAAGACATACACCCTGTCCATTGCAATTTCATTCATTACTGAAGAGGCATGAAAAAGATCCAGGTACTAATGAAAGTCAAACAGTTTCTCAAACATTGCCTTACACTGTATTGTAGGATATTTCAACTGTTATATCTCGGCATTTTTGTTGTGGTGACAGTCGATAATCTATAATCTGAATTAAAATATTCTTTTTAAAAAATAATTACATTTTCCTCTATGTATGTGCAAAGTCAACTAGCAAACTGTTTAACATTTTAGTTTATATTACTAATTTCTACATAAAATGATGTATGTGTATTTCCAAGGATAATTTTTGTTTTCCATATCTTATGCTCAACAGGTTGTGCAGGTTAGATGAGAACTGCGTTCTTATGGGTTAATATTAGTAATTTCTAACTGATGTTTTGGGACAACCTATCAGCCCCACCTTGAGCGGTCAAAAATCCAAATCATGCGCAATGTGCAGGTTTCTCCCCATGAAGAATAAGTGGTACACGTGTATTAAACATTTAATTTGTTACATCTGTGATGTGCATCCACAGTTTTTGGAATCTCACATCAAGGAACTCTGAGAGTTTTATGAACTGTGTTCTGAAAATATCACTCTCATCCCTTTAAATGTCATAACTGTTACAAATACACAGTGTTTCCCACACAGCAATAAAAAAGGGGCTTTTCCGTTCCTCATTTAGTAAAATTTCATCAGCAATGGGGGATATGCAATGCGCAGAAATTTGCAGTTGGAAAAAGATCTGAAAGAAAGATGGTATGAAGAGATGCAATAGATAATTCAAGTAGCTTAGGAGAGGGTCAAAAGGTGGGCTTAGAGTTAAAAATAGGGAACTGTGTCACCAGATAAACAACTATAAACTTTTCCAGACAGATCATACACCACGTAGTGAGTGGCAGGTGGAACGATGATTGAATGCTATTCATGTAAATGCACATTGTAGTGAACTATGGCACTTACCCAGCCTCACGAAGAGAACTGTGTGTGTTTACTTTTAAAAGTCTGCTTCCCACCAACCCCCCCCCCCCCCCCTCCTTTTTTTTCTCCTATGATGAATTAGAATAAATATTCAGAATGGTTGGTCATGATAGCACAATCAGTATAGTGATTGGACAATCTGGGGTTTGAATCCCAGCAGGAGCAAAGAATTTTTCTTTCCTCCAGAATATCCAGATTGGCTGTTGGGCCCGCCCAGCCTCCTATTCAATGGGTACCAAGTTATTTCCTGTGGGTAAAGTGACAAGGGTGTAAAAGTGACCATTCAATGCCATTTAGTGCAGAGGTTAAGAATGAGCACAGGTATACCTTTATTCTGCCTATATGCCTTCATGGCATGAACAGGGACAACTTCACCTTTTAAAAGACAGGTATACCTTTATTCTGCCTATATGCCTTCATGGCATGAACAGGGACAACTTCACCTTTTAAAAGACAGTAATTGCCATACAGATAGTTAAGTGATTACTAATTTTGTAACCATCAACAGCTGCTTTACTTTGATCACAATGAAGAAAACTAAATGGGGCAAAAAATGGGGAATTAATTAATTAATGACAAAGTAAACAGAAGGCAATTAGGGAAAAGGATAAATCCAAGATAACATCAGTGGCAATGAAATTCATGAGAACAGCAAAATACACATGGCAAGATTACAAAACCAATGAAGATATGTTATCAGGACTTAAAATTAATCCAATTGTAATGAGAATTCAAAATCATCTTCTTCTTCTTCTTCTTCTTCTTCTTCTTCTTCTTCTTCTTCTTCTTATAAAGCGCTACAACCTATATAAGGTTCTGGCCTGCTCAACCACTTTCTTCCAACTATCTCTATTCTGTGCTACTTTCTTCCAATTGCATACATTTATGTTTTTTACATCTTCCAAAACGTCATCAAAAATTCAAAATAATGGAAATAAATGGACACAAAAGGTTTAGCAAATGGACGAAGACTACTACACTTAATTACGTAATATCAACCATGTGGGAAACAAAGCCAAGGACAAACCCCTGAAAGACTTCCAGACTGTTAATGGGAATGGAACAGGTCACAAGGCCTAAAATCCTGCCAGCTATATGATGGTGGTGGTGGTGGTGATGGAAACAGAATTGTTAAACTATCAAGCTTGCATCTTGAACATGATTTATGGGGAACACAGCCTATGTGAAAACCAGAGGATCAAGTAACATTCAATTAACCAAGCAATAACCCGCAATAACTAACGAAAATATGAATGTAATAATGCTCATCAGCAAGATGGTCAGTTCATGTTCCACACTTTGATATGCACAAAATGGTTTTCAAATGACAAATTCTGTTTATGATTTAAACTTTCATGCAATATTAACCCCAATAAGTACTCATCTGCAAGCCATAAACTCACATTCCCCAAAAGCATCAATGTTCCATAAAGACTGTATGATTAACACAGTTATTCTAACAAACAAAATGCAAATACACATTTGTGCTACAGTCGGTGAGGAGTAAGGGGAAAAAAAAACATATATATCTCCACTCAAATATAATGTTCTTACTGTGCAATACAGACTTTAAAGAGCATTGACAAAACATGATAACATAAGCCTCAGAGGTCAATAATTAAATACTAGTAGCGAATAAACCATACACCCAACCAGCTTGTTTATCAGTAACAGAGGAAAAAGAGAAAGCGAAATAGACAGGAGATAAGAGACAAGAGGGCAGAAGTTACACAAACATGTCTCACAGGGCAGAATGTTCAAAGTTCAATGACAGCGACAGCAGAGAAAAACTGCTTAACCACACTCTCATCACTGATTTTTACAATTCAGTCCCACAGAATTTCTACAAAATCTGCCTAATATTAAATTACATTTGCCCCAACTCTGTAACTAATTCTCGGCTCATTCTCCTCTATCTCTTAACGCTTCTCACAACTCAGAGTTCGATTTGAATGCACTCCTGAAGACATAATATTCATGCTATTGTGATACGATGTGAAAATAAACACTGAAGGGTAGTTATTCTCTGCACTAAAAGAAAACAGTAACCCTTTCAGCATCACAAACATAAAAATAAATTACCGTGCACAGTTGAGATATTTGTTATTCTGGGATGTTACACAACAAAGACTGGTAGTTAGTTACCAACTAAATACCAATCTACACTGTGTAACACCCCAAAAGAGAGAAGATCTCATTTAGATCATGGCCAAAGCCTGAAACCATGCATACTGTAGACAGTCATAATGACACTTGTGGTGGGTTACATTGATTTCATACACAGTCAGACTTTGAAAATATATGGTTAACACCACACTAAAAATACCATAACATGAATTTCTGTCCAGCACAGCCTGAATCTTATATCTCTTCTCAGAACAGAAAACCCTGAATTTAGGAAGACTTTACGGTAATAAATTTAAATAGGTTATATGAAAAGCGATTGCATGTAACAAGATCCAAAAACAGTCTTTCCTAGAATTTTGCTACGTGGCAGTTTAATTGCAATTAGTGTATCGAAAAAGAAACTGGACAGTGTGTTCTCATAACTGCCTCTAGAATGCATATATTAAGGTTGTGACACTTGTTAAAATACAAATTACTTCCAAATCGAACTCTGCCTCTGCTGCCTGGATCTGTTCCCATCTGCAAAGTAAAAAAAATGTAGTTAACATGTAAAAATTACCCGGAACTTCCATTCGTTGACCTTCATTGTGAAGGAAACTGGAAACTCAAGTCCACTACCATCTCCATCTCCACCAGCCTGTGACATTATAAAAGTTTATAACACAGCGAGTAACAATAACTAAACAACATGGAATTGAACAAGAACAGTTAAATATACTTATGTCAATACTGTCAGTTTTTAACTACCTACTTGCTAATGCCATAGAGCAGTCATTCTTGAGAAGCTTGGCACTGAACAGCTTACAGTACTAATAAATGGCTGAACATGATCTGAACCCATCTGCAGCAAATCACTTATCTCAGGAGAAAATGTTACTTCATACAGTTAGGCCATATCTAGATGTGATTACTAATAGTGGAGATAATGATCATTATGTATCAATAAATGGTACATACTACACACAATTACTGTAACATTTACATTACACATAAGCCTTACAATGTAGGGGTTGCTGAAATATTTATTTCCAACAACAAAAGTGACCAAGACCAAACTGGGCCTGGTAAAACATAACATTCGGAGAACTGTAATGATAAACAGTATACTGTCAAAACAGTAACATGACAATTCAATGCATAGCTTTCAATAACAGAATAACCATAATGTCAGGTAAGGAAAACCAGAATGAAAATGGTTCACAGTTCACATCTTTTACCATTTGGTGTTACCTTTCAAAATATGGATAAATGATCAGTGTAAGTTTCCACCCAAATTTACATATAGATACAAATGTAAGAGTAAAGTTATCCCATACATGCCATAAAGTCACAGATATGGAGTATAGGTACAACTAGCTCCATTCATTCTCAACCTTGGAGCTGGATGAAGGTGAGAGGTCAGCACCATACTCTGGCCACTTTACCCATTGGAAAGAACCCTGATACCCATTGAACTGGAGGCTAGGTGATTTCCAAGGCAAGTCTGGACATGTTTGGAGACTCGACATATAAGTCTTTATTGTATTTGTTCCTGGCATAGTCACAGACGTCACTATAACTAAATGTCACACTTAAGTAGTTACACAATGGGTATGTCCAACATTAAAATTTCAGCCTGCAAACTGGCTATCATGAGATATTTCATGGTCTTCTTCAGTTCACCCACACATATGCTGGGACAGCACCTTAAACTATGCCACAATTGCTTCCTTTCCCATCCCTTCCCATTCACTACACATTAATAATCCTTTCATGCAGTGCTATACAGTGTGAACTACTTAGAGCATAGTTAAATAAAACATAAATAAAATTCATTATATACATACTGTCAGGCATTCTGGATGAAGGAAATGGAAACAGAAATAAGAGTATATCAGTATGTTCCAAGTCTCTGCTGTGTTTCATTATACGACAGTCCTACATACTATGTACCTCATAGCTAACTAGAATGCTAAAAGAAATTTGAATTGTGCTCTGAATTATACCTTCTTTTTAAAGTCCAATCGTATTTATAATACATATAATTGACTGGAAAATTTATACAAACAATTCTTGTTACTTGGTACAGTCAACACACTTCATGAAAGTAATATTACACTTGGGCCACATAACTGATCATTACATACCTTATCTTTCTTATCCTGTCTGGCATATGGAAAGCATGGTATAACAGCAGTCACACGTGAGGCTGAAGCAATTTTACAGGCATTAATCATGATAAGGAGCTCCATCAAATTGTCATTAACCTCACCACTTCCACTCTGCACAATATAAACATCTTCACCTCGTACAGATTCTCCAATTTCTACACTGTGAGAGAAACACCATAATACAACTTGAGAAGAAGAATATTTCTAGACCTAATTCATGCCCTTTCATTACAAAGCAGTCAATCAAATAATATATAATTATTTTTTAAGGTTGCGTAAACAATTTTTACTTATTTATATGAGAACACAACGGGACATCTAACTTTAAAATTGTCATTGCTACTCGAGGCGACAACATCTATAAATACAAGAAAACTAAAAACAAAATCCTTAATTATGACATTAACATTTTCTTTACCCAAATATACAGTGGTGTTAATAGTTTTTACTTATTATTCTAGACATACCACTACTGCTACTGCAGGGTACTACCCAACAAACCTCACAGCAAAAATACATGTACTGCCCATGTTTTGCCATTTTGCTTAACTTTCTACAAGCCAACTGTTAGCAGAATTATAATGATATTGCACTTGAAACAATATTTAGATATTTGTACCAATGGTAACTTCCACAAATTACAACAGGACTGCTCTGAAGCATGGGGAGACTGTGAACAATAATTAAGGTGACAATGATGACTGATACATAACTCAATGGGAAGACAGGGGGCATAGGGAGGCAAATATGGTGTCATGTGGAAGTAGTACGCAGTTTGTAGAATCAACTTTAATTTCGTTCAATTTATGATACAAGTACAGCATGCTTAGCATGTATTGCTGGAAAATTTGTTTAAGTGAATCAGCTTTCAAAAGGGCCATTAACATGTCACTAATAAGAACAATACTAACAGTTATTTCCTGTCTATGAGCTGAACTCAACAAACACACGTGCCCGTTCATATGTGACATAAAATATTAAAGCTGAGAAGTGGAAAAATTTTAAATTTAATCTTTACTATTCTTTAGAGTCTGTTTAATTTCTGCATGGATGATGAACAGTATAACTGAAGTTGTGCATGCATAATGTGTCATAAAAGAAAAAATATTTTATATCTAGAATGTTATGCGAGAGTCTGCAAGATACTGCACCACAATCACAATGGGGTGGGTATGCACAGTATCTCTAATATATGTCTGGCACGTAGAATTTTTGGTATGGCTGGTGAAATGTGCCAACATTTGTTCACATCTAGATACAAGTAACAGAAAATGGTAAAATTTGGCTACTGCTACACACACACACACACACACACATGACTAAATAATAAACAAAAGTAACACATACTTCACTACAACATAAGGCTCAAGACTATTTCTGTCACATTAAAAATCACATTATAGCACATCGTAACAATTTTTAAAAATGTTTTAATATTTCATTACACATTGCTGTGCATGTGTGGTTTCTCTTCTGGTGCTGCAGGCTGCAGACAAGGTGATACCTGTTTCATCACAATATTTCTACTGCTCTATCACTAACATGCATTTTCCCACCGATGAACATAATTTGTAATAATCTCAAAATGTCAAACAGTGTAATTCCGAAGTGTAGGGTGCACACGTACATCTGAACTCAGGCAGCATGAACTACTTCAGACCTGGATCTGTTTGCTGTGACTCAGAGTGTGACAGGTATGAGAAAGCAGAGCCATTAAATTTAAGCTCATTTGCACTCACAAGACACATACAAGCAACTTCAGGGTAGCGTTGTACTTAAATTTCTAGCCACAAAACCTAGTAACTTTGTACAGAATTTTCAGGAGGGGGTAATAACTGTGCCAGTTAACCTACCACATTCCAGTCTAACACTGATAAAATGAAAGTGCTACACGTTTAAAAATATTAATTCTTATTGCATATGATACAAAAAAGTACACACACGCTCTAGTGATTAATTTTATTATACAGATCTTTAGTATTTCATGTGTGAACTACAGATGCATTAGGTTAGATACACATAACTTCATGCAAGCCATAATCATTCCATATAGCCACAAATGATTCACATATTATGTTCAGCTACTACTATTACTAATACTAATATTAATATAAAGCAACAAGACTTCCCTGAAAGATAATCATTATTCGCAGAATTACTACGAAGTGCAAACTGTACCCGACACCTGCCTCTTGCTGCTAAAACCATGCACGTTTCTTACCATGTTTCCAAGTTGCTGAATTTCTTGGTTACTACTTTCCCCAAGTCAATGCCCAATCGATCAACAATTCTTTGGGCGAGATCTGGATGCGAGGTACCGCTGAAAACTTTGATATTCGGCATCCTACTTCGCAGAAACGAACTCGGCTTTTCTAACTTCGCACGAATCAAACTCTTCGCCCGCACTGGATCCAACACAACGGGCATTACTGCGAAAACATCACATACAACCAATCAGATAACAGCGGAAAAAGATTTACATCATATCCTGATGAACGTATTCTAGTAAGCTGAGGATGTGTTTTCGGGATGGGAGAGTAACAGATATTTACTTCAGATTGTTAAAAGGGTTCCATTTATGTTTACGAGAATGACGACAATCCGAATAAAATTACTGACCATCTGAGCATATCATTTTCCTCCGTATTTAGACTCATCAATTGCTACAAGTGTTAGATCTGAATAGGCGAACTATCTACTAATCCGTGCTACTGTATCAGCAAAAACAGGCGCAATCCAATGTCTAGAATGGTAAAAATTGTGGTGGAGGTTTAATACTGCAGAAATATAAATCTGGAAGTACCGAAGCAATGCGTTAGGTTATTTTGTACCTCGAAAGATGGCGAATATTGCTGCTCAGAGAATCAAGAGAGAATTTAAGGAAGTTATTAAGAGTGAAGAGGTAGGACCCCCCCCTCGAACCATATATTCAAAGTTAATTTTCAAAAAAATTGTTGTCGAGTACAAGTAAATACACGTAAATCACCAACGACGGCAGCTGCTGACTACATTAAACAGCGGACTTAACAAAGCATGAATGTTAACATTTAGTTGAGTGTTCAACTACTTGATAGGTTACTTTCAGTTGGAACCTCATGCTGCATGTATATATTTTTTGATTTTGTTTTTATTAACTAGGGCGTTTGATTATTGCGATTATATTTAGTGTTAGTCACTAGATTAATTTGTTGTAAAGTTAATTTTCACGGATTCTAGCCGTGAATGGGCAGGTCAGAAGAATGTGCTTGTAGTATGCAGTATGTTTCTACCCACATTTCAACATTTAGGTTTTAAAGAGTGATTTAAACGTTCTGAGTGATGTGAACACAAATTTTAGCACATTTAACCGACGCTGTGTTCTGAATTGGTTTCAATTTTATTGCTTTTATGTTGATCAAAATTTAAATTTTAATAAACCGCTATTTGTAGCAGCATTTGTATTTCACCTATAGAATGTGGTTTGGAATAGCTGCACACGAGAAATTTGGACTGAAGTTCCCAGCTGCAGAGCCACCAAAATGGGTGAACCTAACCTAACCTGCAGCCGTTGACTTTGGTGCTCTGTCTCTGTATTAATTGTGTTATATGTTGTACATCCTATCCATGTATTCCACTCTTCGCTGGTGCACCATATTGGTGCATGGCTATTCTGAATTGTATCTCATGTAGACCTATGAATTCAGGTGGGAAGAAGCTTCATTTAAGTATCAACAATAAGAGTCCATGATAATCTTTATGTATGTTTAGAAAACCACTGTAGATTGCTGAATATACAAGCCCAAATGTATACTCATTGCATAACACATCTGGGACTTACATCCTTTATTGCTTAATTGTCTTGAAATCTGTAAGAGATGGGTAGAATATATTTCATATAAAATGTGTTCTTTGTTCGTGAGATTTGAGGTTCTAGCAGTAGTGTTGCTGAGGATTAAAGTCTTCTGGGATGCTACGCTATGTTGATTGGTAGAGATGAGTAGTTACTAACATTTCAAAGGTTGCGTGATTTCAGGCTTCCACCGTGAAGTAGCTGAGAATTGCGCTCTTCTGGGTTGTTATGTGGTAAGTAGGGGTAATTTCTTACCACGTACCACTACTAGCCGCCTAATAACCCAGAAGAGAACAGTTCTCTTTTCAAAGATTTATTGTGTCATGAAAATGAAGGCAGTATGTTCACTTCAAAACGGTAACTGTTTACCAGTCAGTGTGGCCAAACATCCCAGAAGATTTTAAACTTCTGTTCATTTCTCTGTACAGCTGTGTGCAAAACACTTTTCACTTCAATAAATATGTAGTGAGTTTAATGACGTATGTACACCCATATGCACAGAATGAATAATATTAAATTTGGTTTTTTTTTATTTATTTTATTCAAACCAACTCATGCACTGTTTTTAAAACACATTTACATTCACATTTAAAACTCTAAATTGTTAAAAATGTTTGTAAAACACATCATTAAAACCCTACATGTTTCGGTCACAATTGTTTGACCATCTGCAGGGGGTTGTCTTTCGTGCTTAGTGCTGTTACTACCTTCTCTGCTTGTTTGCGTCGTCAAGTTGTTTATTTGGTATGTGGCTGTATGTCGTCTATGTGTGTGCGTGCCTGATGTACTTGTCTGTGGGATGTTTGGTTGTTCACAACCAAACATCCCACAGACAAGTACATCAGGCATGCACACACATAGACGACATACAG
>Ga0268261_10001602_pt1 | contig 15705 bp, 8 predicted proteins | sample TergutNc150P1_FD_190353 | JGI IMG/M metagenome (GOLD analysis project Ga0268261, IMG submission 190353) | Nasutitermes corniger P1 segment gut microbial community from laboratory colony in Florida, USA - Nc150 P1 (SPAdes) (version 2) | ecosystem: Host-associated > Arthropoda: Insects > Digestive... | reverse complement strand
TAAACCTGTGTATTCATTTCAAATTCTTGTCGCTCTTCAATAAACCATCTTAGTTAATCAACTTAAAACAAAGTCTAGTACTTTGACCTACGTCGAGACCGAGACTGGGTAGCGTTCTTCAGGTTGTGTTATCATTACACCACACCCGGTGGGGGCTAGATTTTCCGCACCTGTCCGGACCGGCCCAGGGGCCCACCCAGCCTCCTGTACAATGGGTACCGTGTCTTTCCCGGGGGTAAATAGCGGCCGGGGCGTGACTCTGACCCCTCACTCCCTTCTAGCACCATGGTCGTGAAAGGTTAGAGCTATACTTCTACTCCCCCGACGTGTCGTACGGCCTGTACAGAGCCTGAGTGCCTTTACAAAGGTGCACTTTACTTACTTGTTCTGACTACACCAGACACATTGGACCACGTCTCGTCCAAGATGTAAACTGTGTATACCGACAGCGCGTTTCCTATTGGTCGACTTCCTACTGAAATATATGAATTTAAAAATAACTTTCAAAAATCCTTACGAAATTTGACATTTGCATTTGAATTTTGTATTTACCTCTCTATATTTTTGAACTGATCGACAATATCTGCACGATTTGCTCCTACGATCTTGAATTGTGACATCCGATTGTGCTGACTCACAAGCATATAAACCACAATAAAATTACCGCTGGTGCAACTGCAGAGTAATTGACATTTTTACCTTGTAGTGTCAAATAAATATTTATTCATAGTCTGTATTTACTCGCGATTAAACACAATGGGCTATCACAATTAAAGTACTAAAAATTATTTTTCTTGCAGAGTGCTTCCTGATCTGCATTACTACCCACCTTGCAAACATGATTTTTACGCAACAAGCTGTATCAATGGAAATAAAACTACTGTCTGCGTATGTTTCAATTATGTTGACATCGACAAGTTTTTTCTCGATTATACCTAAAGGTTCATAGACGACTGAGGGATTGATTGCGGCAGCTGGTGCTTGCGGAATGGAGAAATGAACTTTGCACTCTGCGCTGTTTCGGTGAATTAGTATCAAGACCTGTACACAACGACCACTTTTCTTCTGTATCTCAAAATCAATGGTTATAAATTTACGATTTTTTACAAACAAAACTTTTTGCTAGAGAAACGTGTGTGTTAAAGCCAAGAAGTGTAATTTCCTATTGATAATAAAACCAAAGTGTACTGGTGTAAAGCCTTTGGTATCACGAAGAAGCAGAAAGTAAAATGTGAGGGACTTGCAGGATATTTTGTGGACCAATTGCAGAAAAAATTTTCTACTTTCAGATATGATCACCATGCTGTCTGCCTTCATTAAGACACTAGCGCGGTTTAACATATGGTCGTAGTTTAAAGCATATTAACTGCTTGTATCTACCAATTTTATGAGATTTTTTCAGATAAATTTAACAGAGTTTAAAATAATTTTATTAAGGTTTGCACTAAAATCTTATTTACTCTTTTCATTGATGGTGATAAATACTCGTAAATCTACTCACATTGACAAATTAGTATAGAAGTAGAACAAATTTTATACTGTATATAAGATACAGTGATACCTCGGCTAACGAGTGAACCTGCTAACGAATTTTTCGGCTAACGAAGAGCTTTTTCGCTGTTTTCCGGACTTGGCTAACGAATATGGATTCGGCTAACGAATGTTTTAGTGGATGCGCGCGCTAACATAAAGCAGCAAACATGAACGGTCGGGCCATTGCAGGAGCTTGTCTTTTCCGTCTGTATGTGTGTGACAAAGAAATGAGCTGACCACATCACATAGGGGAGACCCACCAACCCGACTGGGTTGTTTACGTTCGAGACAGCGAGAAGTGAGACGCCTGATAACGTAAGCTGCTTCGGCTAACGAAGATTTCGGCTAACGAATGTGATTCCGGAACGAATTATCTTCGTTAGCCGAGGTATCACTGTAGTATATATTATCAAAGAACTACAATCATGATTACGTTCAACATATTGGCACTTAGGTACTATATTTTATACCCGTTCTAGCTCAAATTCGAAACACGGACTTTTGGTTTCAGAGAATCTAAGTGTTTCCTTAGAATACCGGAAGTACTTACGGAAAATTAACAACTACAAAAATTTCATGTAAATTAGTAACTTGTTCAAAATTTCTTTTAATATCCTATTATTATTAAAATAATTATACATAGGTATTTGTATAATACATGTCCGTGGCACCAGAACGTTGACACTTCAATGATCAGATTCACCAAATTATTCGCTTTACTTCACACAAGCTATACAGTTACTGCCCTATTGCGTCCTTACACGGTACCTGGCACGTCCGTTCTCATTTCTTTTCCATTACTTCAATTTATTTTCCACTTCTCTGATTTCCTATTGGCTGTCTTTTAATTTCGCTATTTTCCCCATAGGTCCAAAAGTTAAACATTTTGAATTCTGTAACGCGATTGGCTACCAATGACCTAACCTTGCCCACTGTGTTGTGACATGTATGAATTCCAAATGAGCGTTCTAGCCGTTTTTATTAATGTGTACTTCTTACTATCATTCGTCCTACCCCGCAAGATTTAAGAGGTCTAAAACTGTCAAACTTTTAAAATTTCCACTATTACAAAAAATGAGCTAAACCAATTTATTTTGACGTTGACATACTGTGACAACTGCTGGACGCTTCTGACCACCCGCAACGCGCAAAGTCTCACCCTTTCAAAACAACATCCTTTTCTTTTTTTTATCCCAACTATGCCTTACCACCGGCCATTCAATTGCACTTGCCCAGTGCATCCTCTCTTAACACATGTGCAACGGTTATAATTTCCACCAGACTGAAAATTTTGAGTATAGTTTTACTAATAAATCTCTAGCTTTATAAAAATATGATATATGATTTTTTTTATGTGGCGCTGCGACCTAACGCGGGTCATGGCCTCCTCATTCTTGATGTTTCTAGATCACACACAACGACGCAATACATTCGGTAGGACTCCTCTGGATGGGTGATCAGCTCGTCGCAGAGACCTCTACCTGACAACACACAACACTCACAACAAACAAATATCCATGCCGCAGTGGGATTCGAACCCACGATTTAAGTAGGTGAGCGGCCACAGACCTACGCCTTAGACAGCGCGGCCACAAGGACCGGCATATATACGAAATTAAATGCTATAAATAATGCTCTAAACTCTTTATCGAATATTTATTGAATGCAAAATTTAACATGCGCACTGAGTTATGAAGTTCAACAAAGTGCACTTCCACAGTCTGAGTGAAAACTTTATATAAAGACGGAATCCTAAACACCTCTTTGTGTGTTCAAACGTATTTATTCATTACGGAGTCTGCTGATCACAAGACATTTCATTTGTCAGTTCTGATACCACGCTGGTCAGGTGAATGCCAAGAAATTAAATACAGTGGGATAGCACTAAAATCTCCAATGCTCCCTAACATCAAAAAGAACGTTGCTTTGAAAGATAATAATACACAGATCATCATTCACAAATGAAAATGTAAACTGCATCAATAAAATTGAGCTGGGAACGAAGATGTGTGTATTATGTTTGGATATTGTGTGAATTGGCAACATTATGCATTAATTAGAATTTAGAGCTGTTTTGTTTCAAGGGGCCAGGATTCACTTGCCTGTACAGCTGGCTAGACTAATTTTAAAACGAAGATAAGTATGGAACATTTTTGGAATCATCATGATAGGGAAAATACAAAGTAATCGAAGAAACATCTGTCCTACTACTCGTACAGTTAGGTCCACCACTAATCTCGCATAGACTATTGCGGGTTTGGAAATGACTGACGTGGTTAAAGGCTGGCGACTAACCGCCGGAGACATTTTGAAGCCCGCAGTACTTCGAAATGGATTTTGAAATTTCAGTCCTTACACTATAGCAAACACATATCTTCTGAACTAAAAATAATACCGAATTTAGGCTGTGTAGGGAAATAACAGATTATTATTGTGAGAAAAATGTAATACTCACATTAAAACACACTTTTAAAGAAAGAGATATTTTTGAAAGCAAATCCGGTGCCAGTAGGCATACGTACGGTAAAATCTGGGACTTAACTGGACTGAGTATCAACATCATAGTGCCTGGAGAGATTTGCCAGGTCATAGATATGGCAAGTTTTTTATAGGCAGACCATGTCAGGAAAGAGCTGATGACCTGCTTAAGTTAAGTAGGCATCAACTAAAAAAGGTAGTTGCGATCCTCACAGGACATGCTCCTGTATGAGGGCACCTGTACACTGTGGGCCTGTTTGAGGGGGATCCAACCTGCAGATTTTGCAGGAAGGAGACTGAAACAGCGCAGCATATTATTTGCTGCTGCGAGGCGTTGGCTTGTCAGCGCTATAACGTCTTTGGGAACCCGCTTTTCGAAACAAAAGATATAAGTACAGCCTCCGTAAGGGACCTGTGCCTCTTTATAAGGGGCACAGGGTTATTGAATGTGTACTGATTGGAATATTTAGGGTTGCACAAGAAGCCTAAGGCTAAGGTGCATCCAGGGTGTAAGGTGACGGGCTCTAAAGAAGAAGAAGAAGAAGAAGAAGAAGAAGAAGAAAAAAAAGAAGAACTCTGGGACTTGAAAGTTTGGAATCAGCCATCATAAATTTCTTTTTATTTAACATTAACTTCCATATTTCCAAATGTAAACGTTTTCTACAAAGCAGTGCATTGGGACGTTCTTGAAATGTAACCAAATTGTCTAAAACACGGTCTTCCTTGTTGATCGGTAAGGTGTATGAATAATGAACAATTTTCGTCTTAAAGGTATCACTAAGATTTGCTGTTGATAATGCTGGAAATAACAATAACAATAATAAAAATGTTTTGTGACACGCCGCTTAATTCGGTGTAAATATACAGACGCGTCAGAATGCTCTGTTTTGTGATTATGATGGTAAATGTGTGGACTCAGTTGTTTTTACGATAGAGGTGGCAGATTTTCCCGAAATGTCTCTTGTAGTCTAATAGACTACACGGCCTCACGTTCCTACTGACAGTAATCTTAAATGTCACCGCCGTGCGAACCTCGAATCTCACAGAAGTGAATAATGATGATACAGCGAGAAAATCGGGCAGGTTCGTTGTGTCAGTTCTGAGATAAGAAAATTTATCTTTAAAGCAGCTGTGTGCAACCCGCGGTTACTTAAACCCACCCTCCACCACACGCACACACACACACACACACCGGAGAGTAGTAAGCCATCCCGTTTGCCGGCCACGCCCACCTGCGCTGTGATTGACTGAAACCTAACCTTCCCCTCCCTCCCCTGCGCTGTGATTGGCTGAAACCGAATCCTCCCCTCCCTCCCACTGCGCTGTGATTGGTCGAAACCTATAGTTGCCCCGCCACCCCTGTGACGTAACTGGTTGTAACCTATACAGGCCCCGCCACCTGTAACGTGATTGGTCGAAACCTATACTGGCCCATCCCTTAACCTCCAAGTGGTGGTCACATGATGTAAACAAAAATGACGGAGGGGTCAATGAACTTTTCGCTAAATCTAACTTTAATTTATTATTTTGAAATGTGATTGTCACGTGATGTAAAGAGCCCCAGGCGGTTACCTGATATAAACAAAAGGCCCCAGAGAGTATGGAGCCGGACTCAACCTAATTTTAACTTATTATTTTGAAGCCTTGTTATTGTCACGTGATGTAAACAAAAGATGGCGGATGGGTTATGACCTTTTCGCTAAACCTAACTTTAACTTGTTATGGTTACTTGATGTAAACAAAGGCGCCATTTTAAATTTTAGGCAATATGGCTGCTAGAGCGGTAATTTTAAACTAACTTAGCTTGTTATTATTTTGAAACTTAACAATGGCCTTGTTATGGTCGCCGGATGTAAACAAACCATCCAGACAGCTTGTCGCCACAGCCATTTTGAATTTTTGGCAATATGGCGGATACGCGTGCCAATTTTAAACTATTGCTAACCTAACTTTACCTTTATTATTTGAATAAGGCGGCCATTTTATAATATGGCGGCTAGCGCGCCTTTTAAACTTGACTTAAACTTTGTTATTTTAATAAGGCGGCCATTTTACAAAATGACTGACACGCGCGCAAATTTTAAACCTAAATTTAACTTTGTTATTGTAATAAGACGGCCATTTTAAATATAGCGTCTAGCGCGCTAACTTTAAATGGTTACTAGCTTAAAAATTTGCTATTTGAATAGAACCGCCATTTTACAATATGGGTACCACTATATACGACACTAGAAAAAGGTGGCTAAAGCGGTAAGATATCAGACTCATAACTGAAAGATTCTAGGTTCAAATCCTACGGCTTTAACCATCTCTTTTTTAAGGAAACTATCCTTGGTAATAAGGATGATAAATAAATGAACACAATATTACATTTTACAAATACATACAATAAGTTTAAGTCCTGTAGGTATATACTGCTTGGTGGCGGCGGTGGTTGAAGTACGTATGCAAGTTTGTTAGTTGAGTTAAACTCCACACACATGGACGGAGATCTAGTTAGCAACTGAGCAAGTGACGAGCCATAACGTACGTATTCAGGTGCACTATGTAGACCCTCAGGCCAAACTCGTTAGGTTAATGGAAATTGTTACCCCCTTAGGGCAAACACATTAAAAATTCTTTTAGACAGATACCTTCACAAACCACTTAGAAGTTTGTTGACCCCAGGCTAAAGTCATTAGCTTAGTGGATTACTACCTTTCAGACGTGTTGGCGCCTGGAGGAATGAAAGTTAGATAACATCAGATAACGATTCTAGGAAAAAGCCATTAAGATAACAATCAGATGGCGTACGTTTTAAATTCATTGAGGGATACTTAAGATAAGAATCAGGTGACGATTCTAGGAAAAAGCCATTAAGAAGACTAACAGGTCGCAACATGTCTGGAGATTAGCACTATACAGGGTGTCCCAGGAGGAATGTGCCAGACTTCTGGAGGGTGCTCCTTATGTTAAAGTATACCGATATAGCCCAAAACACCTATATCCAAAGTTGAACGGTTACGGAGAAAATGGTCAGAGAAAAGTGTGGTCTTCTGGCGGGTCCACGCACTGTACCTGTCAGGTGACAAGTCTTGTCGATGTTTATCCTTGAGTGTGGTGTCCTGTGACGGGAAGTCCGCTCACACTAGCTTATAGTAGGCTTATACCAGAACGCGCAGTCAACCATGTTACGTCAGTGCTTGCATTCATATGCCATTTATAGCGCTTGAAACCCTAAGGACAACTATGACATGCGTGGGAGTTTTTGTAGTTCAATTTAATGGCTCTATGTCACTCACAAGTTAGTTTGATGTTAAGTACAGACATTAACATTACAGAAACCACATATTCCTGCCAGTTTTAATATGTATTTGGTAATCAACAAGTGTGTAACAGCTGTCAAAGTTTCAAACTTATATGGCCATTATCTACGTAACCGTTCAACTTTGGACATAGATATTTTGGGTTATATGGGTATACTTTAACATAAGGAACACCCTTCCGAAGTCTGGCACATTCCTCCTGGTACACCCTGCATTTTGAGGCATTTTAACTCTAGTGCAATATTCTGCATTGTGCCTTGACTATTTTCAGAGGTTATTACGCTACCCGAATACAGACTTGTACTTACAACGATACAGCAGTCAGCAGCTACAATCATAGCAATAGCTACAGTTGTTACAGCCATCATTTACTGTTTCCTGCAGCAACCAGTAGCTACAGCTCTTTTAACCCGCAACTAGCAGCGACCTACATCCTGCAAATATTTGCATTCCATTTCAAGTAAGTGGTACCGTTAAAATCAAAATATAAAATGGCGAAGAAAATTATTCTGAATAGAGAAAGTGCTATCCCTACCGCTGAGGCACCCTCTGTAAGCAGGGAGGAGATAGCACCTTCTTCTAGCAGAAACAGTGCAGTGTCGGAGACTACTCAACAGCTACCTTTCATGATTTTGAATGAGACCTCTAAATCTTTTCGAAAATTTAACGCGATCGGGCGTAGTTTGCTTATTAAGTTTAAGTCTGCGGGTGAAGAGCAAGAACCTACGGTATATCTCAAGGAATGTATTACAGCACTTACGAATTACCTAGTAGATAAAGTGCCAGATAGAGATTTGGTGGGTTTGAGAATCCGCAATACCGAGAATGTGCAGTATAAGGTGGTTGGCATTAGTTTGTGACGCCGTGAGCAGATGATACCTGAAGTGGTGTGGTCTGTACTCGGAAAAGTCATACAAAGTAACGCTAGGTTTGCTCTGACTGACCGTCTTGAAGTACATTTGGATTATGTTAAGATGCCTGTTGGAAACGGTGGAGTTAAGACAAAGGGGCGGTCTTTGATATATTGAGTGCAACTAAAAGAGTATCGTTTCTGTAAAGGAGGTCGTTAAGTGTTTGGCTTGGCACTAATTATTGCTATGGCTCGAGCAAATGGTGACCCAAAGTACGCACCATATAGGAATGGTAGGTGTTTGAAAAAAATGTTGAATAACACTTGAATGCTGCCGGTGTGGATTTATCAAATTGCGGAGGTATTGAAGAACTTGACAGTTTCAGCAGTACCATTCGGATTACAAAATTATTGTGTTGGATGGTCTGTACCCAGATAGGGTCATGTATAGCGGAAATTCCCTTGCGGCTAAGAAACTGTACCTCCTATATGATCGGGACTCTGGGCACTACAATGTAATTACCAATGTGAGGGGTGCAATGGCGAAAAAGTACATATGTAACTATTGTTACACGTTATATGACAATACACACAAATGTGACAAAGTTTGCTCCATGTGTACTGCTACGCCACCCTGTACTAAAGATCAGTCCAAGTATTGTGGTACATGTAACAGGTATTTTCTCAGTGAGAAGTGTTTTCAGAATCATCTAATTCTGAAAGTGAAAGGCAAGCTAGTCTTCAGTTGAGCCAAGTATGTGGGTGTCTTCTGATTCAAAACATGAATGCTTTAAGAAATTTTGCACATTTTGTAATAAGGAACAAACTTCAGGCCATTTATTTTACGTGGCTCCATTGAAAACTAGCAAGCTATCAATCAAATATTTGTACGTTTTCTTTGATACCGAGTGCACACAAGACCTTGAAAAGCGTGATGGGTCTTTTGAGCATGTTTCAAACCTCATATGTGCTCAGCAGATGTGTTGTAAATGTGAAGCCGTGGATGATGTTAATGTCGATTGTGAACAGTGTGGAAAGCGTGTCCACTCGTTCTGGCAAGACCCCGTTGGCAAATTTATCGATTATCTCCGATTGTCTAGACCATTCGCTGACAAGTTTTATGTCATTTCACACAACTCTCGTGGATACGAGGCACAGTTTTTGCTTAGAAGATTTTTGGAACTTAGATGGGAGCCGAAATTAATAATAGACGGTAGTAAAATTCTTAGTATGGTTGTAGAAAATCTTCATTTTCTGGATTCGTTGAATTATTTGCATATGAATTTAACCCTTTGACGCCGAACGACTTATAAAGACGTCGCGCAGTGAGCCCTTTAAATAGCCGAACGACTTATAAAGACGTCGCAAACAGTGTGTCGAAGTTTGGAAGAATTTTGTTCATTCCTATTCCGTTAAGTGCTATGACTTGCTATGTAGGAGACCCTTGAAGGTCAGGCTTTCATTCAGGAGCCTGAATTTACCCCCTCCACTTCCTAAACCCCTTCACAAATACCGATATATAAGTAGACACTTCCTAACTGAGCATTTTTCTCAGCTGACTAACACTGCGTGCTTTGATTATCGCTTGCTCTGAGGTTCACTGTGGGTTGAAGTATCAACACTGGCCTATGAAGCAAACTCTAATTGTTGACCAGAGAGGTTGTCAGTGGCGTACTGTACCCACATATTTCAGACAAATGTAATGATCAAAAATCGGAGATACCCACAAATATCGATGTCTACAGCTACAGATGGGCCCACAGACGTGCCTCTTGTAGTGCTGGGGTAATCTGTAGGGGTTGTGGGGTTGTAACATGTAACACTGCCGTGAATCTACTAATAATTTCTTGGCACCCCGAATAACTGCAATTCGTACAGCTGTCACATCATAGCTTTAGATCTGCTTTGCTCTCACTGTAGAAGACTTTCATGTCTAAGCTGTATTCGGTTCCTAAACTGTTCGCAGTCATACAGAGGAGTGTGAAAAACCAGACCGATGTAGGTGTCTATTGCAATGGCCGGGGAAAAAATAAAACTTGACGAGGAAGCCATCGGTGAAATTCTGGTTGCTGACAAAAACTCTAAATCAGGTTCTGAGGCTAGCGACTTTGACTATTTTGAGGAGAAAGAAGAAGAGGACCAACACCACTGCCACCACCACCACCACCACCACCACCACCACCATTACCACCACCACCAACAACAACAAGCCTCAGCAGAAATAGAAACACAGGCTGCAATAAGTGGTGGATTACCAACCTGGGGACCGCCTCAGGGAAGGAACACAAATATTTATCCTTTTGTTGGTCCAGCAAAAGTTGTGGAAGAAAGTGAGGCTCCACACATCAACAAAGACAGCAAGCCTCTGTTTGTGTTTATGTTGTTTTTCACGGAAATTTTTCATCTGCTGGTGGAACAGACCAACGTATACTACCAGCAACACAGACAAGCCGGACCTACCCGCCGACTGCCTGACATTACGTTGCTGGACATAATGAATTTTATTGCCTTAGCTCTGCACAAGGACACGAATTGAAAGACACACTACATGACTACTGGTCGAGACTCAAGACAGCTACACAATCCGTTCTACGGCGAGACCATGACACGAGACAGATTTTTACACATACTGCGTTTTCTGCATTTTGCAGACAATTCAGAGACCTGACAAAGCAAAAAATATGACCGAGTGTGGAACCTAAGGACTCTCTTTGACAAGCTGAACGAGGCCTACGCTAAACTGTATAATCCCTCGGAGCATTTGGCAGTGGACGAGGTGATGGTAAAATTCGAGGGCAGCGTTATCTTCAGGCAGTACATTCCAAAGAAAAGAAAACATTTCGTCATCAAAATTTACAGACTGTGATGAATCAGGGTACACGTATGACATGAGAGTGTACTTCACGTTCTAGCACTAAGATATTTGAAAGAAAGAGGATGAGATGGGTGGGACATAGAGGACTCTTGGAAATAAGAGAAAATTGTGGATCTAGACAGATCTTGTTGAAAAGCTGAAGAGAAAATACAGCACGGGAGATTTGGCAGTTCAGGTGAGTTTATTACTGCAAGAAATAGGAATCGCCAGGCTTAGGATAGCACCCGGTGGCAAGTTTGTGTGAACTCAGTGACTTTGACGAGTTTTATTCCTGAATTTATGACTTAAATTCTTTGTATCTCATTTTCGAAAAGAAAATACAAATACTGCATTCTTCCACTGCCAGATCAATCTCTTACACGGGCGATTCTTACAGGTAAGACTGTAAAGTCCCTGTGAACGCGGCAGAGGCCACCTACCTGGTCCCAGAGCTGCCTTTAAGGAATTATACCAGTTACCAGCAATGACAATGTAGACCAGAATGAAAACTTACTTATGGCGTTTCTGCATTATCATAATCCTCTCTAAATAACACTGGTCATTCCCCAAGCTTCTCAACTGCTGCTTGAGCTTTTTATATTTCTGTAAAATATTTTTTTTATTTTTATGTTTCTACTAATGCTGAGATTTTTCCTTATAATTTTAAACCTATCACGCTTCCATTTTTCTCATTGTGATAAATTATTATATTAACGAATTTCAAGTTAAACATTCAAAATATACATCATTAATACTATTTAAATTAATTTAGGGTCTAATTGTCAAATTCCAATCAATAAATTAATGCCACAGTTAAACTTGAACCCAATTTATGAATAAAATTCTTGCCTGTCTTCATTGTTTAAAAGCACAAGTACACTTAATAAACAAATAAGTAAATAATTCCACAGAGAATGGTCCTCTTTATGAAACTAATAGCCATTCAGCTATTCAGCAAAACCTTCCCTTAATGGAATTCGAGTTGTACCAACCTTTTTAAAAGAAACGTCACAACAAACTCTTGTTGAGTCTTGCAGATAATGTGTCTGGAAATGAAATGAGTAAACTTATTTGATATATTGGTTACATAAATCAAAAAGTTAATCCAATGTAAACATGAAACGTCAGGGTAAATATTCTGAAGATAATTAAAATCTAGGGTGACGCGGTGGCGCATCTGGTTGAAGCACTGCGCTACAAGACGGAAGCTCGCGGGTTCGATTCCCGATGGTGTCATTAAATTTTTTCATTTACATAATCCTTCCGGCCGCACTATGGTCCTGGGGTTGACTCAGCCTCTAACGAAAATAAGTGCCAGGAATATTTCCTGGGGTTAAAGGCGGCCGGTGCGTAGGGCTGACAACCTTATCGTTTTCATGTGTTGATTGTCTTGAAATCTGGGAGCCTCAACCTCCTGGAACCCTCAGGGCCTCTCCAGGCCTGTAATAGGATTGCTTTACCTTTACCTAATTAAAATCTAAATGTTAGAAATCTTATCTGCCGTGGAGCAAAGTAATGTATCGGTGCTAGAGTAAGAGCCGCCACTGACAGACTTTGTGAAAGGGTAGTGTGATATATTGTTAGTATCCCTTAAACTGCTGTTCGTTCCTTCATTAACTGCCTTAATCCGAAAGACAACGTCAATATTTGCCACTGTGGCGGTCAGTAACACTTTGATCATTAATTCTTTCACCAAGCAGGAAACGTTTGGAACATAAACAGCCTTTTGCGCCCCCAATTTTGTTCAGCTCTGCTCAAATGCACTATCGCCTCGTGTGTTTAGCCAACCCTTGAACAAGCATAATTGAATCTGTTGGACTTGAGTTGGAAAATGTCTCTGGCATGGACATCGCATAGTTCAATAGAACTACACCAACATTTCAAGTTTTTGTTATTTTAGTCTTTAATGTAGACGATAAAGCGATGATGGACCCACCAGAGTTTTACACTGTGATTCGACCTGCTGAAAATTCTATCTGCTGTCTCGGTAATCCGCTCGAAACAACATACATTCCAGGTTTTATCTTTGCACTTCCAGCGTAAAATTCTTTTTGCCTACTTTATATGTTAAAAATATCTTTTTTAGTTCAAAACTTTTTAACTTTTATGTATAATTTTCACTTCACCCCCCTTTAATTGGCTGTCTGTTAGCCCCGTTCTCTCACCCTTCTGCGGTTCTTATACTTCTCTTTGAAGTTGGAAGCACCACTTTGTTCTTTGTTGTCTCGATCTATTGACCAATTTACACGGTGTCACATCCCATAAAACACGTAATTGATTTTATAGCTCCTTTTGAAGTCGGAGTTCAAATTGGTTATGAAATGTAATTAAATTACTTGGACATATAAGTTAATCTATTTAGAAAAGATCATTTAATCCTAGCGATTATTTCGAGCTAAATGATGTAAAAGTCTTATCTTTTTAATTGTGATATTGTTTATTCTGTAGATAGACCATAATGTTGCGTAGGATCGGGTTGCCTTTACATTCAAGAAGAAAGCTGGAAGCATTCCTTTATTACGAAAGTTTCTTGCTCGCGCCCACCGGAATACACATTTCCCTAACCCATACATTCACAAAAATTTACTGTCGTGAGGACTCCAGATATAAAAGGACTATACGAAACGAAATAATTATCAGGTGCAGCAAAGTGGAAGGGTTTGGGAAGAATAAATTTTAGCCTATTGGAAAAAATCTACCTGCACGAGAGCCCTGAGATGCTGGATGAAAGCACAAACTCCCAGCCAAGGCTCGAAAAAGTACCTTCCTAGTAAAAGCCATTGATTAACAATAATGTTGGAATAAACTCCAGATTCCCCTATCTTCTTAAATTTTATATTGTTGACAGGATTTAATATTCATGGATCAGTGCATCGCAGTATGAATCAGTAGAAATAACCAACAAGTTGCAACCTTGTAATATAATTTATTATTCCAACGTTCATTAAAGGCTCAGCATGTTTCGAAAAGCACACCGCTCATCATCAGGAGCTCTAAACTCTATTTGCAGCCTCTGGTTTATATACACATGTGGTGACTGGCCCTTATCAAGGCTGAATGGACTTGAAAACGGCCGGTCACCACATGTGTATATAAACCAGAGGCTGCAAATACAGTTTAGAGCTCCTGATGATGAGCGGTTTGCCGCTCGAAAGATGTTGAGCCTTCAATAAACCTTGGAATAATAAAGTCTATTACAAGGTTGCATCTTGTTTGTTATTTCTACTGATGTTGACAGGAGTTTTCTGGCTCACATTTTATTGGAGGTCTAATTTTAATAAACTGATTCAAAACCTCCCTAAAAGTGAAGTCCCAGTGCCTAAGCCTTCGCAGGTTAAAATACAAATTACCCAACCCTTCAGGTTTAACCTTACAGAGAACACCAATAGGAAAAATAAGTCTGTAATTGCTACATAGTGAAGTACTGGCTATTTGTTGTAAGAGTTGTAAACAGACAAACAACAACATTGCGTGGACAAGAAGTGGAATGTTCAGTTGGTGGCACGTATAGAATGCTTAGCTGTAAAGAGTTACTTCTATAATTACCCCGGGAGCACATGTGGAGGAGTGTAGGTAGTCTATACTTCCGCACACCTCAGCAAAAGTATAGCTTCACTCTCCAACCGCTGTTACCTACTAACCATTAAATTGGGAGATTATTTCCAAAATCGGCACGGAGGCCATGGAGAAGAGAAAGTGTAAGAGTTTAAGGTTCGCATAGCAATGTTGTTGAAGGACCAAGTCTTCTGTGACGTTGCGTCTTGTCTTTAGGGTCGCGCAGCCCAAATATGACTGCTTGACCCTCAAAATAGAGATCCTACTCTCCTATGAAGGGGTACGCGGTAGCGCAGTTGGTTGAGGCACTGCGCAACAAGTCGGAAGGTGGCGGGTTCGGTTCCCAGTGGTGTCATTGGATTTTTTCATTGACATAATCCTTCCGGCCGCACTATGGCCCTGGGGTCGACTCAGCCTCTAACAGAAATGAGTACTAGGAATATTTCCTGGGGGATGGGGGGTAAAGGCGGCCGGTGCCTAGGGCTGACAACCTTACCACCATCATGTGCCGATTGTCTTGAAATCTGAGAGCCTCAAACTCCCGGAACCCTGAGGGCCTGTCCAGGCCTGTAATAGAATTGCTTGCTTGACTCTCCCATGAAATCATGGTAATTAATTGCCAGCCGACAAGGCTTAACATTGCAAAGAGTTTGAACATTCATCAGAAAAGCTCTTCTATCCTTCATGGAATTCGAACTCATTCTGTCTTTATCATTGAGTTTTATTACGACTATTTTTCAGAAATTGAAAATTCATTTACATTTTTTAATATTATCCTTCCACATAATAATAAGAAAACAACCAATAAACACGTTCTAGTAACAACAAAATACACATAAAATAACAATAACAGAAATGACGAGCCTGACTAAAGGACTATCGTGATAGGATAAAATAAGTAGTATAAAACTACCTTTATTACATCTAACAGAATCAAACTATCACCATCAAGCAACAAAAGCCGCCGTGAACCATACAACAAGATGAAACCAACAACTTTCAATATAGAAAAGTACGCTAAATAAGCTAATGAGTTCATAGCCCATAGAGTATAACACTCTCTTCTCCAATGCCCACTAACTCAACGAAAATCCTCTTATTAATTACCCTAGTAGGAGGTGTATTGCCGG
>Ga0268261_10001601_pt1 | contig 15706 bp, 18 predicted proteins | sample TergutNc150P1_FD_190353 | JGI IMG/M metagenome (GOLD analysis project Ga0268261, IMG submission 190353) | Nasutitermes corniger P1 segment gut microbial community from laboratory colony in Florida, USA - Nc150 P1 (SPAdes) (version 2) | ecosystem: Host-associated > Arthropoda: Insects >... | reverse complement strand
CGGAAGGACATACTTCACCCGTGGAAAGTGGTAATATACGCATTGAGTTATCGTTTAAGGAAGCGTTAAAAGAGGCAATCACGTGCCTATTGTACCTGGAATACAATACTGTGCGCGTCGATTCTTCGCGAACCGTCACCACAGACTTCTAAGATGGACACAATTCAGATATCGTGAACCCTAAATAATGTCAAATCGTTTCTGGGCGCTTTCCCTTCAGATATACTTCCACATTCTATAACTCAACCTAGCACTGTAATTGTCAATACTGATGCTCACACAGTCAGGATCACACTGGCTAGCTATCCGTCTCGAACCCAGATCCTCCACAGCATTCTACTTTGACTCCTATGGCCAATCCCCTCATATTCACGATATACAATTATTCTTAAGACTCAATTGTACCGTCCTAAATTATAACAACGCACAACTCCAAGGATTCCTAAGTACTGTCTGCGGCAAATATTGCTGTCTGTTCGCCCTGTACACTGATAGAGGATACACGGGTCAGCAATTCGTCGGGCTGTTTACTCCGGGCAGCGCCGATCACCAGGTAGAAAACCTCTTCGCCAAGGAATTCGGGTCTCTTCGCGGGGTACCTCGTGGAGGCCAGTGCTGCATCAACAGGTATAAAAGGTATGTTCCACAGAGGTATTACATTATTTACACACTATACTTAGAGCAAGATGGAGATCGTTATAGATAATGAATACCTGACGGGAGCACGTGGAGAAACAGTGCTCAAGGAAGTTTCTGTGGCAGCCGAAAACGTCATCGATACATTCCGTTTTTTACCCCCTACTCCATGAATCCCCATAGTTCCCCTACGTCCGGTTTGTCCTGGGAGGATGGCCTTATCCCTTACTCATCATTATTCCAAGCCCTAACTGAGGCCACGACTAACTATGCACATCTATACGCTAAAGGCGATGATAAATGCAAGTTGCTCACCGACATGCTAAGGCGCCCTGTTCAAAATCTAGACTCGTTTGGCTGTCCTTCACGAAAGGAATTTAGAATGACGACAGGCTGTAGTTTGCCTTGTCACAAATTTCCAGACAAGAGCTGTGCCGTCCGTAACGCCATCTCTCTTTTCGGATGGCTTAAGCATCACATCCAAGATAAAGAATACGTGAAATGCCCCAAAGATGATTCTCGCCATACCGCCATTTTTAATTCTGGAATAGAAATGGAATGACGTCATATACTAACATCTATTTCAGGTGCATAAAACACCGATGAACTACCTCGGCACATATCAGTCTATCTAGCCATGGCCTCAAGAAAACGTCGCAATGTCTTGGAGGAGGAGGAAGGAATCAACGAACCCAGAGCCGTTGCTGCACCTAACATCTGCATGCTTCCCATTGAAGGAATCAATCCTACTTTGGATCCTAACCGGGCACTGCTCCGTCGTGTATTCTTTCTAAATGGTGACCATACAAAGTATTGCTCAGTCGCTTTTTACCCGACGCAAGGATATGCAACTCTTGTGGAATTTGGAACAGCTAAAAAACGCCCCTCTCAGGCTAACAGAGCAGCATTTTACTGTGCTGACGGAACACCTACAGTGTTTCCTTACGGCTCTATGTGCTGACGACTATCATAGAACAGGCGTCATAGACGATTTCTCAATGGTTATCGGCGGCTCTTACAAGACTGTATTCATGCATCTTGGGCTTGGCAAGCAACGCAAACAATTCGTCTTCAAGATGCATGAACTGCAATACCTAAGTTCTATCCATATAATAACAAATCAGCTGGAAAGATACAATGAAGCTATGATGGATGTCATGACATATTCAATATCAGCCCTGACTTCTAGTGGATATATCGAGCCTCAACCCCACTACAGCAAACATATTCAGTACCCCCAGCTGTATGAAGAACTAAAAGCATTTATTTTAAAATAAACATTCGTGTTACTCTGTAGTTAGTATTTCCTACCCCCAGAGAGCTCTGATTTATGCTCTACATACTACTATAAAAGACACCTGTACATAAACGTGTTTCATTTCGAGTGGGTGCAATCATGACAGACAGTGGTAGCAGCAACGAATCGAAGCCTAGATCAGAGGATGTCTGGAAAATTTCTAGTGGTGATGTGGTGTCTCAAGACATAGGTCCTGACAACTACATGGACAAGAAACTCAAGCGACAACTAGATGCTCACTACGCAGTCAAACAGGCAATCAATCTTTGGCACGGACCGCAAAGTCCTGCATTCAATTCCCTCATTGCTCGAGTACAATCTTTTGAAGGTGCAGACTGGCCTGAAACATATCCTACACCTATCTCATTAGATGAAGCTGGATTTTTTTACGATAGTGAGTTATCTACTTTTTAGTAATATATTTAACTAACATTGAATCATATAAAAGTGTTCATTATTCTCTGCGTCTTGTGTCTGTTACAGAGTAGACAAAATCAAGCGTGTGTTTCCACTGCAATATTTGTCTGGTGGACTGGCTAGCTGAAGACAAGGCGTTTCAAGAACATGGATATTGGTCTCCGGATTGTCTTTGTACGATACATTAAAGGACCATTTTTCTATCACGAGTGTTTAAAGTATCACAAAGAACGACACACCCCACTGAAAAAGTTGAAACACAAACTGATACTACTACCGCTCCTGATTGCTGCTTACGCCCATAATGATGTACACCCTACTCCTATGTAATCTACATTTAATAAAGAAGCAAATACCAAGTTAACTGTCTTTTTCTTTTTAGTATGTAAGGAGACCCCAGATCCCTAATAATAACTTTTAACGCTGCAAACTGGTTCTTAAATCTCATGCAAAATAGTACAAAGTGATTCACTTACCGATTGGTAGATGATGCTGTTGAAGTTCTCGAAGCTCTAGAAAATAAGTAGCAGCGAAAAAAGTTAAAATATGGAAGTAGCGAGCTCTCGAATTCTCGTTGATCGTAGCTGGGTCTTTGAATAAAGATACGGAGGCTTCCAACCTCTAGCTTTTATAAGACAAATATCAGTATTCCAGCACGTGATAACGCGATAAGACTTTGGCAATACGCAATCGCCTTGATTTTCTAAACACTTGTTACCATGCGAGCCCTTCATTTTTCACATAATTTCCAAAAATATGGTCATTAAATCAAACTGTCAAACTTGATTTATTCACATCTCATTGAAGCTATCATACTCCCACACATATCAGTATTCCAGCACGTGATAACGCGATAAGACTTTGGCAATACGCAATCGCCTTGATTTTCTAAACACTTGTTACCATGCCAGCCCTTCATTTTTCACATAATTTCCAAAAATATGGTCATTAAATCAAACTGTCAAACTTGATTTATTCACATCTCATTAAAGCTATCATACTCCCACACATATGTAGGGTTGTGCAATAGCCTCTTGAAGAGCACAATTTCCAAGAAATATTGTCATTAAATCAATCTGTTTATTAAATCAAACTGTCAAACTTGATTTATTCACATCTCATTAAAGCTATCATGCGCCCACACACACACACATAGGGTTGTGTAATAGCCTCTTGCAACATCTTGAGTTCCATACTATAAACTCATAGCACGTGCAGGGATAATCAAACAGCATACTTACCTTCACGCCACCAATTCACATCTAATTAACTATATGTACGATGGCATATGTACGCTGACGGATATTATTAAAACTTAACCATTACCAATCACTACGATGTCTTACGTCATGGAGTATAGCCGATCACAGCCTCAACCTACACTCTCTTCACATATGGAATAATAAAAAAAGTGGAACTTACCTCCACCGTCATCCATACACCCATATTCTGAATCTATCACCAATCACTACGATGTCTGAACACAAGAAATAAACTCAAAACTCAAAAAATGGGCTCAAACTAAAAAATGAGCTCAAAATTAAAAACGGGCAACTAACTCTTGTGAGCCCAATTTTTGGGGGTGTAAAATTGTACCCCCATTCCTTTTTTGGGCCCGGGGGAATTGCTCAAAGGCGGGCCCAAGTAGAGGGGTTACTACTTATAACCGTACATTACAGGTTCCACATTCACTGTATCTGTATACCTAAACTCTTGTTTTTTAACTTCTTTTCCGCTTCCTTTTGCACGACATTTCTATCTGTGGGTTTTGCTATATCTACCAGTTTGGATGTTTTCCCTTTTCTGTTTTTCATTATTATATCTGACCTATTACCTGTAAGATCTGTGTATACTGCCTGATTCCACAACTCTCTCTTCACACACTGGCTTGGGCATGTGTGTGTGCCATTTGTCTGTCGCTTCAATGACTAAGGCCTTTGCATATTGAGTAATGCCAATGTACACTCATTTTATCGTGTCGCAATAAGTATTCGTTCTTCGCAAAAGTGGGGCATTATAATAATAATAATAATAATAATAATGGAATTACTCATTTCTCTGCCTCTGCTGGGAAACATTCACACATCCTGTCGTCGTCGTCGTTGTTGTTGTTCCTGTTGGACAAATAACTCTAAAAAAAGTTCAGAATACAAATATTTCATAAGGAAATATTTATGACCCTTCCCTTTAGTAAGAGATATGAAGTCGGACATTCCACATACTGTACAACCTAATGAAAAACTGGACTGAGTAGTTCGTATAGTGACCACCTTACGAGCTTGGCGATCCGAGCTTCGATTCCGACAAGGAAAAATCATTCCTTTCTCCGAAAAGCCCAGAATAGTTATAGTGCCTTACGTGCCTACTATTCAATAGACACCGGAGGCTCTTTCCCCGGGGACAAACCGGCCAGGCATGAAGATAACCGCTCACCTCCATCAAGCACTGAGATAACGACTGAGTGAACCAATACGTCTACTGTCCTGCACGTCTTCGTGGACTGCAGAGGGACAACTTTACCTTAACGTATATTTACCTAAAAGAACTGTGGGATTAATACAAATCGCCTGTTTCACAACAGGATCTGAGAACTTGAAGCAACACAACAAAAGAGAAAGGGCATTTTGCTTTGTTACACTGTTGTTTTTGTTCCATACAGGTATTGGTGGACGAACTTGCACACCCCAAGTACAGAGGCTTCATAATAAGTAGCGCTTTCACGAATGCATCCATTGGTATCATGGTAATCTCAAGCCTAGGTGCATTCGTAGACTGGCGCACGGCGTCGGCGCTAGCTGCTCTGCCATCAGTAATAACCGTAATCTTATTATATTTCCTCCACGATTCACCAACTTGGTTCGTGAGACGATATCGAATGGCGGAAGCTGAGAAAGCGCTGCAGTGGCTCTGGGGACCGGGCAATGAAGAACGGGTAAGTGACTGTATTTATACGGATGGGGTAATGAATTGCATGTAATTGTCAGTGGCTCTGACAACCGACCGCATAGTTAACAAGTGGGTGTCTCCTTTTCTTTCGACGGCATCATGAATTCAAAATATTAATATTTCTGGGCACCGCTTAATTACAAACATATAATTGATGTTCTACGGACGGCGTCATAGATTACAAGTGTCAGTGATCCTGTTGACTGCATATCACACAGAAGTAAATATTAGAGGCTATTCGAGCCGTGTAACGATATCCAGGTACGTGTCAGTGGCTTCTGGGACTTAATGATGTTATAAAGTGCCAATGACTCTGAGGAATCGCTAATAATTTACAAGCAAGAGTGGCTTTGGAGACGCGGTCATCGAACACACGTACCTCTCTGTGGCTCTTGGTACTCGCTGAAAATACAAAATTGCCCTGGCTCTGGGGAATTAATCATAAGCAATTATCACCGTCCGTGAGTGTCCGTGGATTCGGGGACAAAGTTACGTACTGCAATTCGGCGTCAGTGACTCTGGGGTTCTTATGACATACTAGTGAAACAGGAAACGTCTTAATCTAATATACTCTTATATGACATAGTTTTCAGTTGCAGGCATAAGATGAATTTCCTCATGAATTTGCATCTTAAACAAAATAATACACTCAAAATAATGTTTCAGACAATTAGCAAATCACCACTGCTGTCTTAAGCAATTCTAACACAGTTCCATTTTCACATGTAAGTATTTGTATTTTCTGACAGGCACGAGAAGAGCTCGACGGCCTTAGAGCGAGACTGCATCCCAAGGAAAACGGTTGCCAGACGCCTGTCCTTAGTCTACAAATTAGAGAGACTGTCAGAGACAACTTCAAACCTCGAATCCTCAAACCGTTTTTTATTATACATTTATTTAATATCCTCCAAGTTCCATGCGGTCTTAACATGTTCACATATTACACAGTCGATATTCTATCCAAGACGAGAAACAATGAAACGCAGGTCATGGATGATTACTCAAACAATTTAATAGTCTCCGGCGTTAGAGTCATTACTGTTCTCATTTCCACCGTCCTTATGTTGAGGGCTGGTCGACGCACTTTAGCAATGATTTCAGGAATTCTGTCGTCTCTTTCAGCTCTTTGTCTAGGCATACTACAACTTGAAGCCAATTTGACATTTGCATTAGTTATTATTTATGTAGGCAGTATGTCATTTGGATTCTTTGCTCTTCCAGTTATTATGATAGGAGAAACACAGCCGTCACACTTCCGGGGTTTTGCCTGTGGTTATATATACACCATGAACGATCTCCTTCTGGGAGGGTTTCTTAAACTGTATCCATGGATGTCGACCACTCTACAGATTCAAGGGATTTTCTTGCTATTCGGAATATCCTGTGCAGTATGTACAATATTCTTGTATCTTTTCTTACCCGAGACTCAGGGACTTACTCTACAACAAATTGAGGACTATTTCCTGCAACCTAATATCATGTGGATAACCAGGCACAGGTACCAAAATGAAAGAAAAGAAACTGAAAACGTCGATGTAGAGATTATTTCTAGCATGTAACAGCAAGTACCTGTCTAATGTCACTTTCCCCCAGTACTATTCAATATACTTTTGAGGGTTTGGGTCCTTACGGCCGTAACTATTAAAACCACGGTCTTTTGGGATTTGATGTTAAAATACGTCAGTGGATGTCGCCCAGTCTGGACAGATATGGGCTCTTCTTTTATCTCTGAGCATTCTTTGTATTCTGGGAAATATTCGTGTACATTTTCTCGCCGAATTCCTAGGGAATGTTGCTTCGACAAATTGAGGAATATTTCCAACATCCTAATTTCGTTTGGATAAATAAGACTAAGAGCATATATACATAGCGATTACGGTCCTAAAGAGTTACATGGAAACAAAATCATGTATCTGCTTTCCGTCCGACAGGCTGCAGGGTAACAGTGAAACATGTTGTTTCCTACAGCGAACCTTCGAGGGAACAAAAAGAATAAAAAGAAGATGAAGATGAAGACGAAGAAAAAAAGAAGTATATCGTGTACCCTGGAGCCGGGCAGCTAAGTTGGTACGCCGATTAAGCTTCAAGCTGGCAATTTGAGAAAATGTGGTTCGATACCAGACAAGACCTACGGATTCTTCTTTCACCAGACCGGCTCTGGAATCCATAGCAGATTTCCAATGATGAATAAAAAGTGCCCGAGTCATTAAGCTAACCATAAACCTTCGTCTAATGTCGAGGTTAAGAATGAGTGGCGCTAAACTTCAATTTTAAAATGTGTGCCTACAAAGACTCTACTGCATACAAGTGTTTAAATATCCTTATATTTTTTATGAATTCATATTTAAAACAAATTACATTTCTAAAAGCAATTTTTCTAAATTTTACATCCCTAGTTGACAGGACAAAGGAAAGTGACAGCATGTTGGCCGCTGACTCGTGGCTGAGATGAAGTAAGGAAAGTCGCATGATAAAGAATTCACTCTAACATTCACCACATGAACTGAGACTTGTAATGTCTTCTGCCGCCCGGGCACTAGGATCGCTGGTTGGAATCCCACTTGGAGTATACATATGACTACAAATTTTCTGTCTTGTGGTGCGAAAGCTAAGAGGGCTTGCGACAAGCCAACTACCCGAATAGAGTGCCCTACCAAATGCGTATAAATGGACAACGGTTGACCTTCAGATGCACTGGCCGCACAGCCCAATCAGCAACGGCGCAGCAGTGTGGACCACTATATTTAAATTACCATCGTTAACGTCTGCAAGCCGCAGACCATACTACACGGCAATGAGCCGTAAAATAATCAGTAGCTAAACACTAACATCGCAATCCCATGGAAGAACCAAGAAAACCCCATGTAAATTCTGTCAGATATAGTCGGTACACAGACTAAGATTTGAATACGTGACCTCTCGAATACGCATCACAATTGCTATTTTCTCTAAGCAGACATCAGATTGTTGGACACAGCATGAAAGGCGTACGGTTGGTCGTCTCCAATGTCGCGTAATTTAAACTGCTAATTTTTAGACGTAATCACTGCCTTCACAATACATTCAGTGAAGAGCAAAAATAATAATACCATTATAAGTACGAGGGTTGGAACTTTAATAGTGGCAAATATTTATTTACAACTGATACAAAATAAATACATGTTTCGAAGTTTTACTGTCCTTCAATGTAGTCACCAGCATTGTGTACAACCCGTTGCCAGCGATGTGGAAGTCGTAGGATACCTTTAGCAGCGCCTGTTGTGTTGATAGTTCGAATGAAGCGGTCTACTGCCTGAAGAATCTCTGGAACAGTTCTGAAGCGAATGCCACGAAGTGGTTCCTTCATCTTAGGAATCAAGTCGAAGTCACAAGTGCTTAAATCCGGGGAGTTTGGTGGATGGTACGGCACTTCCCAGCCCAATCGATCGAACAAATCAGCCACAGCTTGCGCTGCATGCGGCCGAGCATTGTCCTGCAAAATTATGGGTGGGTTCTGCAGAAAGTGTCGCCGCTTCTTTCTCAAAGCTGGTCGCAGGTTGTGTTCAAAAAATGAACAGTAATACTGCGCATTGACGGTCTGCTGTCGGGGAAAAGTATGCGTTAGGATAACACCATCACAGTCGCACACGAGAATCACCATAACTTTCACATTGCTGGGGTTCTGACGAACTTTTGATTTTCGTGGTGACCCGTAATGACGCCATTCGTTCGATTGGCGTTTCATCTGTGGCTCGTACGATTTGGCCCATGTCTCATCCAGCGTAATGATACGGCGTAAGAAAGCCCCTCCTTCGCGCTCATAGCGCTCCAAGAGGTTACGGGCAGCGTCGTATCGTAGCCATTCCTGCATTTCCGTCAAATCATGCGGAACCCAACGTGATGCAATTTTTCTCATGCCCAGGGGTTCCTTCAGAATGTGAAGCACAGTCGTATGCGCTAATCCTGTCTCTCGGGTCAGCTCACGAATCGTATGGCGTCGATCACTGTCCAGTAACGCGGTAAGAGCATACACTTCTTCACTGACACTAGGACGACCTGGCCGACGCATGTCTGCCACATTTTGGCGTCCCTCGTTGAAGGCTTTTACCCACCTTGCCACTGTTCTGTAAGGCAATGCAGATTCCCCGCAAGACTCTTGAAGTCCTTGATGACGCTGTCGTGCTTTACGGCCTCTGGCACATTCAATCTTCATCCAACTCCGTTGTTCCTGTTTCGAAAACATCGTGACAACACTATATTAGACCGCCAGCTAACACGAGGCTGTTTTTCTCGTCACTGCGCATGCGCGTGATGTGGGAAGGGAGAGTCCATTTGCTCTGAGGTAAGGTAGGTATATAATTAACGCGAGGTATAAGCGACATTATTTGGTTCCGTTGCATGGCGTTTCTACAGCAGTGTTGCCACTATTAAAGTTCCAACCCTCGTACTATACGTACGTCACTGTCACACTCCTACGTTGGAGTTTCACAGACCGCCACTGGATGGCAGGAGACGTCACTAAGCTGAACGAAGATAAACGGAATGCCACCAGATGGCACGAGACGACACTACACAGAATTAAATCTCACTGAAGAGCAGAAATTATGTACAGGACGCAACTAATTGACTTGTCCGTGGTAAGTACATAAAGGTCGCTGGGCACTAATACTACAGTATAATATACATACGTACATATACATACACATTAGTCGGGTTTCCAACCTAATTATGGGCACCATTAGGAATGTATAACATACACAAACACCCACAAACACACACACACGCATACATTCATTAAGCTTCCAGGATAACTATCTACAGTGTCACCAGGCGCTTACATCGCCCAATAATACATATACACACTTAAATATATACGTACATAATACACACACAAAATACATACATACATACATACATACCTATGATGGCCATATCAAAAGAAATGCACAGAAAGCAATACCTACAGAATAGAACACCAGATGTGCGGTAAAGTGTTATAGTCCTTCAATGTAGTCCCTCTTCTGCCGAATGACTGCATCCCAACGTTTTGGAAGGTCCATGATACCCGTCAGGTATCTACAACAGTTGAGCTGTCTGACGCGTCGGGCAACGAAAGCAGAAAGGTCCTCCAGCGTAGAGAAACGAAAACCATGCATGTTGATTTTTAATTTTGGCAACAGGTCGAAGTCCGGGGGACTCATGTCGGGGTTGTAGGGCGGAAGGGGTAGCATCTCCCAGCTGTATCCGTCCAACAATTCGCGGACATCCTTTCCAAGGTTGGGTCGAGCGTTATCATGCAAAATCAAGACACCGTTTTCCAGCAAGTCTGGTCTGTTTGCGTGCATCTTACGCCTCAGTTTTTGAAAATATTGACGGTAGTAGGCCGCAGTTACAGTCGGTACCCTGTCTGACATAATCACACCTTTACAATCGTACGCGAAAATCATCATTTGTTTCACGTTCGACTGGGCCCTCTTGAAATTTTTCGGTCTCGGGGAACCTTTGCCTCACCACTCACTGGACTGAGATTTAAATTCAGGCCCGAAATCCTGGATCCGGGTTTCGTCAATAGCAACCACATTTTGCAGAAGTTCGTTTCCTTCTTCACGAAATCTGTGCAACAATTGTTTTGCAATTTTCAAATGTCGACACTTTTATTCCTCGCTTAGGCCATGCGGAACACACTGGGCGGCAATTCGACGTTTGTGCAAGCGTTCAGTCAAAATGCGGTAGGCAGATTCTCGCGAAATTCCAGCAGAATGTGCAATTTATTCACATGTCATTCTGCGGTCTTCCTGCAGGATTTGGAGCACACGTTCCACACTTCGGTCATCAATCGACGTTCGGGATTGTCCTGACTTCGGGTCGTTCTCTATGCTCAACCTCCCCTCTTGAAATCGCTGAGCCCAGCGTGAAATTGTGCTTCGGTCAACAGCTTCCACACTACACACTTCCATCAGCGAACTGTGGATCTCCGTTGGAGTTTTCCCGCGTAATGTTTCAATTTTGATGTACGCTCGCTGATCGTCATTAGTCACGGTACTTGAGACACGAACAGCCGCCATTTCACCGTTCTGTCTTTTCCACATGCACACACCTCCGGAGACAAAATACACTGCACTAGCTTTCAGAAGGTCTCCAGTGCAACTGCAGAAATGGCGGGAAAGATGGCGTCAATATTTACGCAGTGTTGCCAACTTGTGCATTTCTTTTGAGATCACCCTGGTACATACATACACACATACATACATACATACATACATACATACACACATACACACATACATACATACATACATACATACACGCATAATACGAGGTGCTACCCAAAAATTTGGGGAATTTAAATAGCGCGCCAGAACCGGTTGTCTTATGCCCTTCCGCCGCTAGATATGTCTAGTAGTATGTTTTGTGAATCAGTGTGCCAACGGTTGTCAAGCTGAGAGGACGTGTTATTAAGTTCAGTACGTTTTTGTGAGGTTCTGTTTTAGTAATCCGGTGATTTCTTTAACAACTGATATGACGGATTTTATGGAGCAAAGAATCTGAATCAAATTTTGTTTCAATCTTAAAAAAAACTGCTGCACAAACCCACCGAATGCTACATGAAGACTTCGGATATGCCATGAACCAAAGCAAAACTTTTTTATGGTACAAACGTTTCAAGGACTGACGAACGTATGTCGACGACCATAAGCGTTCTGGACGAACGTCGACAAACACAACAAAGGAAAACACAGCAAAGGTTCGCAAGGCTATCCTTGCAGATCGTAGGCAAACTATCCACGATGTTTCTGAGATAGTGGGAGTGTCACACGGGACCGTTCAACGCCTTCTGGCGAACAGTTTGAACAAGAGAAGCTTTTCTGTGAGATTTGTGCCAAGACTGCTGAGCGACGACCAGAGAGTCCATCGCGTTTCTGTCTGCAGGGAACTCAAACCACAAGCAAGAGACGACCCCAACTTCATCTTCAATCATAACCGGTAATGAGGCTTGGGTGTATGTTTATGACTCTAATAAGCAGCAATCGTCGCAATGGAAGTCGGCAAATTCACCGCGGCCGAGAAAAGCGCGTCAAGTTCGCAGCAATGTCAAGTACATGTTGATCGGGTTTTTCGACATCCAAGGCAATGTTTACAAGGAATTTGTACCCCAAGTAAAACCGTCAATGGCAAGTTTTACTGTGAGGTTTTGAAGCGGCTGAGGGAGGGCATTCGGCGCAAAAGTCCAAAAAAGTGGAAGAACAACAACTGGTTTCTCCACCATGACAAAGCGCCCGCTCACACATCACCCCTTGTTCAACAATTCCTGACTTCCGAAGACATTATAGTGATTCCCCCCCCAATTCGCATGACTTCGCCCCTGCCACTTTTTCCCGTTCCCCAAGATGAAATTAGGTTGAAAGGGCGTCGTTTTGACACGACTGAGGAGATCCGCGCAGAATCGCAAGAGGTTATCGACACACTCTCATTTGAGAACTTCCAGGGATGCATAAAATCCTGGGAAACACACAGGGATGGCTGTAAACATGCCCAAGGGGACTACTTCGAAAAAGACGGTGGAAACTAGGAGTTACGGTAAGAAACATTTTTATGGTCAAGTTACCCGAATTTCTGAGTAGCACCTCATACATGCATGCACACATAGGTGCATAAATGCATATATACATGCACGCACGCATACATACATACATGCATACATACGTACGTACATACATACATAAATACATACACGCATACATATATACATACATACATATACATCCATCCATACATACATACATACATATATACATACATACATACATACACACATACGTACATACATAAATACATACACGCATACATACGCGCATACATACATACATACATACACGCATGCATGCATACATACATACATGCATACATACATATATACATACATACATACGTACATACATAAATACATACACACATACATACATACATACATACATACATACATACATACATACATACATACATACATACACGCTTCATACATACATAAATACATACATACATACATACATACATGCATGCATACATACATACATTAATATAGACATACGTACGTACATACATACATACATACATACATACATATATACACAGACATACATACATACATACATCCATACATACATACATAAATACATACACATATACATAGATATACACACATACATCCATACACACACACATACATGCATATATGGATTTATTCAGACACGCATACGTTATTCGGGTTTCCAACCTAACTACGGGCACCGCCACGAAAGTATGATATGCATTCACACACATTCTTTACGTTACGTTATTCGGGGTTTCAAGCTACTTATGGGCACAAATACGAAAGTACACACACTTTCTTCACGTTTCCACAGTAACCACGTGAATGAACTTGCCCGTGTCGCTAGGTTTCAAAGGTAACTATGTAAGTGGATGTGCCTTGCCTGCCATGGTAATAGTAAATACGAACATGTCGTGTGCCTTAACACTACGGATCTCGAGGTTTCCACGGAAAATACGTAGATGTGTGCCTACTTTGTAAGGGTCGATGGGCACCAGCAGGCTAGTAATAACAGAACTCTGTTACGTAAATCGTCAAGGAATAAGAGTGTTTTGTTCTATAAGGCGGGAAACTGTAACAAATGTAAAAATAAAACCACGCACAAATTTCATAGTAAAATAAACCTATATTGTAATTTGTTGGAAACAAATGAATGGAGATTACATTTCCCACATTTTGTAAATGCATTGAAATAGCATAAAAGTTAAATATAAAATGAAACACAAATAAAAATTTGACAGTTCTCCTTAAATGCTTCCTCCACTTATATATTTTTGGGAAATATTGGAAGAAATCCAAGCTTTGTTATTAGCAGCATATTTAACGGGAAGCTTTCCTAAGTTTCTAAACCAACAAGTTTCGTGTGATTTTACAATTAAAAAATCTGTCAACCCCAGTGAAATTCACAGGCATTCAAATCGTGAAATTATTATTACGTCTTCTTCCATCAGCACACTTTTCACATTTAAATTTACACGCTCTATTGGGCACCATATCACAAAACAGTCCAGTTTAACGTACACTGTAAATGTCTTCTTCGCTGCAGCCTTCTCCATGTTCTACCCAAACACGTTTAATCAATTCGCTTCCCGTTGATGAATCTGCTAACATTGTCTCCCTACAGATTTTCTAAAAATATATATATATATATATATATATTATGCCAGTCATAAAACAATCCAACCACCGTTGCTACACGTGTAATTCTGCTTCCCTAATTCTATCTATCTTTCCGGTCTTGTGACAGCTGTCGCCGTCTTCCGGAACCCAAACACCATTCCTTTCTGTTTAAGCACTGATCTGCTTCTAAATGTCTTGTTTTCATGGCTGCTCGTACACCTTCCATCCACGTTTTCCTTGGACGTCCTCTTTTTCGTCTTTCCCCTGGTATCCACTCCATAATTAATTTTGGTAGTCCTGCGTCCCTAATTACTTTGCAATATGTTCTTCATCTTCCTTTAGAGCAGGACCGTTGATGGGTAAACCTGCAGGAAATCTCTACGCATTTAACTATTCCAGTAGTCCTGTATCAACATTGCTCACACATACTTCCTCATTTCCTTGCTTTCTGAAGGGCTGTTTTCTATTACAAATAGTATCACGTGTTTATTGTTTAACAGAGTTGAAGGCAGCCAGTAGCAAAAACTAGACAGGAAATCATGTCGATGCTCTGGCGCTTTGAGGAGACACTGAAGACGACGTGTTTTGTCCCGCCTTATTTTATTGTTTGATTTCAAGTCATATTCAGGAACCTGTTTGTTGATATGTGTATTGTTGGACACTCGCGATCTTAATCTTTATAATCTTGATAACTTAATCTAACTTTCAAGGGGAAATTTCATTTTTGGGGTATATTTTTCGTTTGTACAGATATACATATAATATATATATTTCCTGGTACACGTTTATCTGAAACTAGCCGCCCTATTTAAACGTTAGGTTTATGGAAAATTGGGTCCACCTTACGTTGTCTCGGAACCAAGTAGACTAATTTATGGGGACGGTTTGTTTTTATAACGTTGAGACAAAAGTCATTATCAACACAAATGTATCAAACAAAAATTACAAAAGTCATTGAATTATATTTCAAGTTTCGACTACAATGTTTATTGTCACCATTACAATACACTGTAAAATCTAAGGCTGTTTTCTCTTCGATGATATCCGATGATACTGTGGGAAATTACACTGTCATTAGCCTTTGTAATAAAACACGTTCACAAAATGCTTTCATCTGTTCTTACATCAAAATATCACATATATATTTCACCTGTGGCCATCAACAACTTGTGTTTCTCCATTAGACTTCGGCAAGCTCGCAACACAACACAACTCACCAC
>Ga0268261_10001600_pt1 | contig 15716 bp, 14 predicted proteins | sample TergutNc150P1_FD_190353 | JGI IMG/M metagenome (GOLD analysis project Ga0268261, IMG submission 190353) | Nasutitermes corniger P1 segment gut microbial community from laboratory colony in Florida, USA - Nc150 P1 (SPAdes) (version 2) | ecosystem: Host-associated > Arthropoda: Insects >... | reverse complement strand
ATATATATATATATATATATATATATATATATATATATATATGACATTAGTCGCCTAAGGGTTCAAACACAATCACTTCAACATTTAAAACCGATAAAATGTTAAAAACGTGTTTGTAAGTATAAAGCTGCTACCTGTTTCGGTCTTTTTTCACGAACATCTTCAGGGAGTCATCCGCTGTGCTTTGTGCCGTTACTACTCCTCCCGCTGATTTGCCTTCGTTGAGTCTGTATTATTAAGCAGTATGTGGCCGCATGTGTATGTCATCAGTGTGTGTTTGGTGTTCTTTTCTGTTGGTGATCTGCTTGTGTCGCTCAAGCGGATCACCAACAGACAAGAACACCAAACACGCACAGATGACATAAACATGCGGCCACATACTGCGTAATAATGCGAACTCAACGAACGCAAATCAGCGGGAGGAATAGTAACGGCACAAAGCACAGCGGAAGACCCCATGAAGATGGTCGTGAAAAAAGACCGAAACATGTAGGGGTTTTATACTTAAAAACACGTTTTTAACACTACATACGGCCACATACTGCGTAATAATACGAACTCAACGAACGCAAATCAGCGGGAGGAATAGCAACGGCACAAAGCACAGCGGAAGACCCCATGAAGATGGTCGTGAAAAAAGACCGAAACATGTAGGGGTTTTATACTTAAAAACACGTTCACTTTTCATTACCAACTCATGCACTTATTAATTAAAACATTTTCACAGTTCATATTTAAAACTACACACGTTAAAAATGTCTGTGATGCGTACTTAAAATTAATTTAAAAAACCCAACATTTTTCGGTCAGTCCTCCGACCATCATCAGGGGTCCGTTCCCGTACCTTGTGCAATTACTGCGTGTCAGCCTGCCTGCTTCGTCGCATTTCAGTGTGTGGCGGTATGCTGTCTGTATGTGTATACCTGCGATGTACCTCTCGGTGTGTTGTCTGGATGTGTACACATCCAGACACCACACCGACAGGTACATCGCAATGCTGAAATGCGATGAAGCAGGCAGGCTGACACGCAGTAATTGCGCAAGGTACGGGAACGGACCCCTGATGATGGTCGGAGGACTGACCGAAATATGTTGGGTATTTTAAATTAATTTTAAGTACGCATCACAGACATTTTTAACGTGTGTAGTTTTAAATGTGAACTGTGGAAGTGTTTTAATTAATAAGTGCATGAGTTGGTAATGAAAAGTGAGTGTAACAACATGCACGGAGAAAGGATAAAGATTAAAAACACGTTTTTAACATTACATGCGGCCACATACTGCGTAATAATACGAGCTCAACGAACGAAAATCAGCAAATTAAACTTTTTATCGGTTTTAAATGTTGAAGTGATTGTGTTTTAAAGTGTGAATAGTGCATGAGCTGGATTGTATAACAAGTGTGGCAACATGCACGGTGCGACATTAAAGGCAACTACATTTTATTTAAAACGATATTTGTTTTTCGATACGATACACTTTTCGTTTAACTTAACATTATTCGTCCCGGTGTGTTCCATAATTCATACAAAGTACAATTATTTTCAGTCATTCACACCAATTTTTTATTATTAAAATACATTCAAGGCGGTGACAGATCCATATAATTTTTCAGTACATTCGGGATCCCAAGTGTTTATATAGATGGTTTAGTTATTACGTATGCTATGCTGTTTTTTACATCGAGGTTAAAAACTATTTTTAGAATTGTATTAAAACTAATGTCTATATAAAATAATATTTATGTTCAGCTAATATTATATTACTATTGCATTAACAAGTGCCGGGATTATTACGAACTGCCATAAGTTCACTGCGTATTCCGTTACGTTGTTAGAGGTTTCCGTATAGAAAGTCGATCGTATTGGGATTAACGAGTGTTTTCGGCCATGACGGAATATCGCTAGATTTTTATAACAATGTAGACATATATGGAAGTAAGTAATTATGTCGCATTACGTAAATTTATCCTTTGTGTGACTTCAACAGGAGAATGGAGAAGACTACATAACGAGGAATTTTATGATCTGTACCACTCACCAAAATATTATTCGGATGATCAAATCAAAACGAATGAGATGGATGGCGCATGTAGCAGGCGTGAGAGACAGTGGAGGTGCATATAGGGTTTTGGTGAGGAGACCTGACAGCACTTGGAAGATCTACATGGACGGCCCCAAAAGTAATGAGAATGATTTTTTGCGCAGAGCAGTAGGGCCAGGAAAGGATAGTGGCGGTCGTGGTAGATGGAGGAGGAATCCAGGTATACAGTTTGACCTTACTCAGGTGAGTCCGCGCCTTTGTAGCAGTCGGTACGTTAACAAAGTGCGTAGTTGTTTTTGTGTCTTGTCACGGGCGAAAATGCAGAGGAGTGTGGAGCAGTGTTACGCGATCAAGTTCTGCGCGAAACTCGGAAAGGCTGGTTCCGAAACGTTGCAGTTGTTGAGGACAGCTTATGGGGATGCTGTTTTATCTTTAGCCCAAGTCTTCAGGTGGCACTAGGCGTTCAAGGAAGGAAGGGAGAGGGTTGAGGACGAACAGCGCGCAGGCCGTCCTTCAACTGCAAGAACTGAGAACAATGTGGCTCGTGTGAAGGTTGTTCTGGATACGGACTGGCGTTTGCAAGTGCGGCTAATCGCAGAGGAGGTAGGACTACCGAAAACGGACGTCCACCATATCATTACGGAAGATCTGCACATGAGAAAAATTTGTGCGAAATTGGTCCCGAAAAATTTGTCCGATGAGAAAAAGGACAATCGTGTGTCGGTTTCTCGGAAAATCTTGGATCGTGTAAAAAGTGAGCCCGACTTTCTGCAGGGAGTGATAACCGGAGATGAAACTTGGATTTTCGAGTACGATCCGACAACCAAAAGACAGAGTTCAGAGTGGCAAACTTCCGAGTCACCTCGACCAAAGAATGCCCGAATGAGCAAATCAAGAGTGAAATCCATGCTCATAATTTTTTTTTATTCAAAGGGAATTGTTCACAAGGAGTTTGTGCCACCTGGACAGACTGTAAATCAAACATTTTACCTACAGGTACTCGAGCGTTTGAGAAACAGAGTTAGGCGCGTCCGCGGTGAAATTGCAGACAAGTGGTTCCTTCACCACGACAATGCGCCAAGTCACACATCATTCGCTGTGAGGGAATTTTTGGCTCAAAATAAGATCACAACGCTTCCCCACCCACCGTACAGCCCTGATTTGGCTCCGTGTGATTTCTTTTTATTCCCCAAGCTCAAACCCCATCTCAAAGGACATCATTTTGGGACAGTTGAAGACGTTCAGGCAGCTGCGACGAGGGCTTTGAACAACACCTCAAGTGAAGACTTCCTCCACTGCTATGAAGAGTGGCAGCAACGCTGGAATCGCTGTATTCGATCGCAAGAAGCCTACTTTGAAGGGGATAAACTGTAATTGCATGTACGTTCAATAAATTAAAAAAATTCTCATTTCTTTTGGGACCGACCTCGTATAATGTGACGGCCCTAGTAGACTTCACATGTACTGTGATTGAGAAATACTACGTACGTAGATTAAGATCATTTGCAAACAGTAGTGAGGTAGGTCCCATGCTTCTCTTACAAGCCCGTTTAAAGAAAGCTGTTTATCTTAACACCGACAATATTACTAGGGTGACAGCATTCACGTATTTAGTACCAAGTGAAAGGAGTGATGAAAAATATTAAGTTGACATTTCAGTTCAGTGGGCATTTGCTTGTGTGAAGCAGGTAAACATGGGAAGTTCTGCAAAGATCAGGAGGGTATTTTGAAATGTTTTTCACTTTTTTCCCCAAATGCACCTGGGGTTACTACTGAAGCAAGGCACAGGATAGCAATTTTGGCACTTGGCGATGAAGCCGAACTTCTTTCATTTTACCAACAATTAAGAAATGGTGGCGATCAACCGTCTCAAATAAATACTGTTGACCACAACGACTCTAATGTAAGATCTCATTCAGATGAATGCAACATTGAAACAATCGAAACTGAGGAAGAAATGTCGCAGAATGACAACACTGTATGTGAAAATGCAGATGATGAAAAAATGCAGTGTTTTATTGTCAAGTTTGAATCACTGCACTAAGCATTTGGGACATCTGAGGTGTCCATTGATAAATTGCTACGTCGTAATGGCACAACCAAGAATGCAAACCAGTGAGAAAGTTTCGTTGCAACTCTTGGTGGAATAAATTCAGGGCATAGGGCTAATGCAAGTATTCGCGTTCAGCCAACTCCTGTGTGTCGCAGGACAGATGGAGTGACACGGGGATCCAAACGCTTAGCCCGTGGAAGACCAGCACTGGAAACGAAACGCGCAAGTACGAGTAAGCGACCAAGAAATTTGACAAATGCAACTATCAATAATGAACCTAATGCAAAATCACACAATTCTTGTCATTAAAGATAAAATAACTTGCCTGTGTGACTACAGTTGTTCATGACGTAGCGCTCTTAATAGAAAAAATGTTGCCAAGATGTTTTCTTTCCTTAATTAATTAAAAAGAATTAATTAAATTAAATTAGTTAATTGACCGATTGTTTTCATAATTGTTACGCCCATTATTAAGTTTAGTCTATTCATTCTTAATCTTCAACCACATTATTATTATAAATTCAATTTTTAACTAATGGCGACTGCATTACATTAAGCTCATGGGTGATGATGCTGCAAAAGCTGTTATCGTTTAGAAGTTGTCAAGCATTAAAGATACAAGGACAGTATAAATATCTCCATTCATTATTATTAGCAAAATACGTTACTTGAAATTCGCGCTACCTTGGTCTACGGCGCTTCTTACTACATTTTCACTTTACGATCTTAGCGATTGGTTCTCGAGCAAAGCTCCGTCTGCCATTGCCGAATGCATGTATGAAATGGAAATATGCGACCGGGGCCCCATCCACAAGAGCTATTTGGCCCAGTGGAAATCCCTCGCAGTGAGAGACAACGTGCTGGAAGGTCACTGGGAGTTGGCCGACGGAAATAAGATGGCCCAGATAGTCATCCCTCGCAACAAGGTAAAGGAAGTACTGGCGGATATACAAGGAGGAACATCCGGAGGACATCTTGGGGGTAACAGGACCATCGACAAGCTCCGACAACGTTAATATTGGCTGCACTTAAAGGGCGACATTGGTAGGTAGTGTCAACAGTGTGACACCTATGCCGCCAGACGAGGTCCCAGAATCAGAAGTCGGGGCCTTATACACCAATACAACGTCGGATCACCCTTTGAGAGGATAGCAATTGACATCGCTGGACCTTTCCCGGATAGCGACAGGGGAATTAGATATCTCCCGATCGCCATGGATTACTTCACGAAGAGGCCAGAAGTGTACGCCTCCCCTACCAAGAGGCTTTGATAGCGACATACGCCCTGGTGACCAACTTCTTCTGCCGCTTCGGCGCCCCGATGGAGTTGCACAGCGACCACGGCTGGAACTTCGAATCCGGGCTAACGCAGGACGTTCTGGAGCGACTGGGGTTCAGCAAAACTAGAACAACACCACTGAACCTGCAGTCAGGTGGAATGGTGGAACGCTGCGTGAAGACGATCGAGGAGCACCTGAGGAAGGAGGTATCTTCTCAACAACGAGACTGGGGTGAGAGTCTACACATCTTCCTACTGGCTTACCGTACATCAACCCAAGACACCACCGGCGTGACTCCTGCCAACATGGATTTTGGGCGAGAGTTTCGCCTGTCCTATGACCTGATGTTCGGGGCTCCCCCGGACAAGAAAATGTCGACAACAGACTATGCAGCCGACCTTGTCGAGTTGCTGCACGACAACCACCACTTCGCCCGACAACATCTTAAAGTAGCCAGGGACCGGATGAAGGCAAGCTGCGACCAGCTGGCTAACTCAGGTGTTTTTCAAGAAGGCGACAGAGTGTAGCAGTACCGGCCTACCCAGAAGAGAGGAAAATCACCCAAGCTGCAGTCGTGCAGGGAAGGCCCATACATCATAATTATAACCCGAATAAACGACATTATGCTTTACAACTTGTATCATGTTTTACGCTTCCCAAGTAATATAAAGAGAAGATTCTAAATGTACATTAATTCAGCCAGAACAATTATTTACTAACGGGTAGGGCCAAATGGTGTCTTACAAGGCTAGGGGTAGACGAAACTAATGATTATAAAATTGTTAAGTAGTATTCATATGTTATGTAAGCAGACTCAGCCAGTGCAGTTAACACATTTTGAAAAAAATGCGAGGCCCACACAGTCGATTCCTACTTCCTGTCTACAAATAATTATAGAAAAACCACACAATTTGGACACAGCTATACAAAAATGAAGTCCGATGTCTTAATGGCATTATTTTCGAAACACGTACCGACGGACATTAAGCTACTGGTAACTGGAAAATTACAATTAAATTGTATGTTTAAAGCTTACATTGTTTACATTCTCAGGCGTTAGTAAGTCTTAAAGTGTGAGATACATATTTCAGACCCTGTAAAGAACAGAGGCACAAAAATTATTCGGGTTCTCACAGTGAGGAATTTGACAACAAATATAAGTGGCGGTAAAAAAACGGATATTTAGGTGTTGTAAGTTCGACAAGCATGGTTCAAGGTGAGAAGCTCTTAAAATGCCTTTGTTGGGAAACCTTCTCCTCCTCCCCCCCAATTTTTTTTAGGAAGGCAAGATTTTAAATTAGGGTCTCTGGATCTAAACCAGGTTTTTTTCTATTCTCTTACATACATTCACAAGGAACATAATTTAGCGAACTCAAGTAAAAATCCCCATACTGCTGGCTCATTGAAGAAATACGAAATCTGTATTACGAATATTTCGTATGGGCCGCCATATTCGCAAATAAACCAACATATTGTCCACCAGTGTTTGTAGATATCGTCGGGTCACAAAGCATTGCGGCCTCAAAAATATGTAGTATGATTCTGAAAATCTAAATTCACATTTGGCGCGCTGTCTGGGATTTTAAAAGTGGTGGAATCTTTTTGGTTTGGTTTTATAATACCTTGACACTGTAGCTGCTGGTATGAAAGTTTGTTGAAGGAGGAGGAAACAGACTTTGGAATTCATAGTGACTCAATGAGTCGTAGGTTCATCGTGTTATTCAGAACAAGCTGGAATACAGTAAAAATCCTCATCTTCTGGAACAGCTAAAAAATGGGAAGTGTGTCAGTATGATTGAAGGCTGTGGCACTGTCTTCCCTGCTGCATGAGTCATCAACACTGCGTTTATGCTTTTGGACCGAAACGTGAATGGGAACATCTACTGTGACCTGATGACTGCATATGTTATAGCAGGCAGAGTCTAGAACATCTGTCACGACATATGATCCTTGAGCAAAATAATGCAACTCCGCACGGTGTACATTGAACGCAGAGAGTTGCTGCGTTCGTTCCACTGGAGAGTGAAAGATAATCCAACCTTAAGTGCTAACCTTGCCCATTGGACCACTATTATTTTGGGCCAACAACAAAACACTCTGGAGGTTCTAGATCTACAGAATAAGAATACCGAAGCTTGATTTCTGTCATGACTGAACTGAAAGAACCGTGCCAAGTTGAGACATGTGCATCCGTGTGTTGTGGGATTATGGTAAAAAAATCATATACAGTGAAATAATTGAACGTCCTGGTTTTTGTAGCGACTATCACTTAACAAATGACCATAACGCAGGGAACTTCATTTATTGAGTATTGTTCGTAATTTGTGTCTTATCGTACCTGCTTCTTATAATCATGTACTCTTCTACTTGCACCTGTATTCTGCATTGCAGTTCGTGTTGTTGTGTATGTACTGTTAAGAAAATATCACTACGGAAATGAAAGTTCCTTATTTATGTAATCATACTTATGACATCAAAATATCATTTATTACAAGTGGTGACAGTTGTGTACATTGGAGGCAGATGTCTATCATCTCAGGACCACAGATGCTGTGTACTTATACTGATAATGTTTTGCTTTCTGAGTTTGTTTAAGAGGCAAAATATGAAACAAAATGTACACAACTGGTGGAAAGAGAATTTTGTATTAAATACTGTGGCTGTAAATACGTACTCCTGTGCTGTAATTCACGTTTCACAACATGACTAAGCTTCAGTTGCTGTTGATATTTTTAGGCACAGGGCTTGAGGTGCTCATAGTGGTGTGGATTCATAATGCGGTCTGGGTTAGGACACCTTGTAGTCTGGTACATGGTTATGAATGTTTTGGAGGAGCTTTTTGGATACATACACATATTTTCAGGCCGTCGGAGGATGGAGGTTGCATATCCCGATGTTAAAAGCTCAGTACCCACCTATCGGATTACAAGTTCCCATAACCCGGAATACTACAATTTTGAATCGTTATATTTAGCATTTTCGATATATAATATCACTAGTCATTACAAACCAAATAAATATTAGGCACTAAATGCACCTTATTATTTTAACTACATTTTGATGTCGGAACAAATATAATGCAAAATAATGAGGTTTAAGGACACATAATTGTATATAGTTGGTTTGGAAAAGATATTGCAGTTTCGAAGTTTTACATTACGTTGAGTGCCTCATCGATAGGTAGATGACGTCGCGAAAATGGAGTCGTATGGCAGGTGGTTGCGTTACCGATATCGTGCTACATAGTTCCAGCAGTTACCACCAGACGTATCCCTTCAACACAGTCACTGAGTCATGCCGACTACAGTGACGCAGAACCTCGCCGCTGATGGCGTTGTAGTCGTCGCACGTTTCCACGGAGTTGCCATGGTGTAAGAGGCAATCTGTGATGTGGTGGAGCGAGCGATATTCGATCAGTTGGGACTCGGTAGTCTGTTAAGTGAGGTTGGATAAAGCGTGGTTTGTGCTGAATTTTATTTATGTTTGTCTTTGTCATCCATATTCAGTCATTCGATCTTCGTCAAGCATTAATCATCTGATATGAACAGTATTCACGAGCAAAGAAGTAGAATTTTTTGAGGAAACCAGCAGTTGTTGCAGTACAGCAAGAAACGACATTACGCCACTTAAGATCATTAGAACAGGTGAGGGAGTAAACAGCCATTGTCATGCACCAGTAATCCTAACACCAGTACTACAGTAATCCCTTTTGTACGCCTATCCGTTTAAAAACTGGCACAGTCACGAAACATAAACACGTGCCTCGGACTTGGACTGATACTTTGGTACGACATAAACAATGAAAAAGGGACATGAGATTCGGTACATGTAATGTTAGGAGCCTGTATATGTCAGTTTCACTTACAAAAACAGCAAGGGAACTGGTAAAATGTAAGTGAGATTTGGTGGGTGTACAGGAGGTTAGGTGGGACAAACGGGGCACTGTAATAGCAGTGGATTATATATTTTTTTTTATCGAAAAGGAAATAATTCATCATTTGGGAACAGGATTTTTTGTACACCAAAGAACACAGCAGTTAAGAGCATAGAGTTTGTTAGCGATAGGATATCATGTATTGTTCTGAGAGGTCGCTAGTTTAATCTCAACCAGATTCGTTACATATTGATAGATAGGAGATGGTGTTCGAGTATGCAAGATGTAGATCTTTCAGGAGGACTGATAATGATACTGTGATACTGATCACTGTCTGGTGGTTGCAAACGTTATTGAAAGATAGGCAGTAAGTAAACAAGCAGCACCAAAGTTTTATGCAGAAAGATTTAATATCAGGAAGTGAAATGAACTGGAGGTTAAGAAGAGGTATCAGATTGAGATCTCAAGCAGGTTTGCAGCTTTTGAGAACTTAAATGATAGCAAGGGCTTAGGGGATATAAAAGAGAATACCAAAACCTCAGCTAAACAAAGTCTAGGTCTATAGGAATTGAAGCAGAATAAACTGTGGTTTGATGAAGAATGTTCACATTTTTTAGATCAAAGTCGACAGGCCAAAATGCAGTGTTTACAGCAACCAAACTAAAGCAAAATAGATAATCTGAAGAATGTAGGATGTGAAGCAAGTAGACATTTCAGGAACAAAAAGAAGGAATACCTGAAAGCTACAAAAAGATGAACTTGAAACCAACAGTAAGATCAGAAATATCAGAGGATTTATAGGGGCAAGTCTAGAACTAATACAGTTAAGGATGAGAAGGGTGATTTGGTTACAGACTCCCACAGTTTTTTTTTTAGGTGGAGAAACCCTTTACCTCAACTATTGAATGTATGTGGGGTTATTGATTTTAGGCAGACAGAAATACATACAGTAGAACCACTACTGCCTGAGCTGAGTGCCTGTGAGTTTGAGATGGCTATTGAAAATCTAAAAAGAGACAAATCACCAGGTTTTGATAAAATCCCAGCAGAATTGATCAAACCAGGGGGTAGAACAATTCTCTGAGATATATAAACTTATTAATACTATTTGGAATAAGAAGGAATTGCCTGGGTAGTGGAAGGAGTCAATCATTTTACCTATCTATAAGAAGGGTGATAGTAGCAATTATAGAGGCATATCACTTTTGCCAACTACGTACAAAATTATATCCAACAACCTGCTGTCAAGGTTAACTCCATATACAGAGGAATTTTAGGGGATCATTGCAGATTTCATCACAACAGGTCGACTACTGGTCATATATTCTGCATTCATTAAATACTTGGGAAAAATGGGAATACAATTAAGCAGTGCATCAGCTATTTGTAGACTTCAAGACAGCTTATGACTTGGTTAGGAGGGACTTCTTGTATAATATTCTCACTGAGTTTGGTATCCCCATGAAACTGGTAAGGCTATTAAAAAAATGCATCTGAATGAAACTATATAAGAGTCTGGAGAGGCAACCATTTGTATGATATTTTTGCTGTTAGGAATGGTTTGAAACAAGGAGTTGCTTTATTATCACTGTTTTTCAACTTCATGGCCATTAGGAGGGTCCAGATAAACCAGGATGGCTTGAAATTGATAGGTCCACATCAGCTTTTGGTTTATGCTGTTGTTAATATGTTGGGCAGAATACATTTTACAAAGAAAAACACACAAGCTTTAGTAGTTGCTGAAGAGGCCAAGCCCCACCCAGGGCTGTAGAGCTGATAATGATTTAGTAGTTGCTAGTAGGGAGTTTGGACTAGAAGTAAATACTGATAAAACTAAGTATATGGTCATGCCTTGATAGCAGAATGCAGGACAAGGTCAGAATATAAAAAATGGTAATAGTTCCTCTGAAAGGGTGGAAGAGTTAAAATGTTTGGGAACAACTTTAACAAATCAAAATTATATTCAGGAAGAAATTAAGAGCAAATTGAAGCCAATGAATGCTTGCTGTCATTCAGTATAAAAACTTTTGTTGTCCAGTTTGCTGTCTAAAAATATAAATATGAAAATAAACAGAACTATAATTTTGCTTGTTGTTTTCTATGGGTGTGAAAATCGGTCGCTCACATTTAGGGAGGAACATAGGTTGATGGTGTTTGAGAATAGGTGCTGAGGAGAATATTTGGACCTAAGAGGGACGAGGAAACAGGGGAGTGGAGAATACTACATAATGACAAGCTTACTGATCTGTACTCCTCACCAAACATTATCCGGGTGATCAAATCGAGAATGAGATGGGCAGGGCATGTCGCACGTATGGGGGAGAGGGGAGGTGTATGCAGGTTTTCGGTGGGGAAACCTGAGGGAAGGAGACCACTTGGAAGACGCAGGCATAAATGGGAGAATAATATTATGATGGATCTTAAGGAAGTGCGATGGGGTTGGGCATGGACTGGATTAATCTGGCTCAGGATAGGGGACTAGTGGCGGGCACTTGTGAATGCGGTAATGAACCTTTGGGTTCCATAAAATGCGGGGAATTTCTTTACTAGCTGAGAACTGGTTAGCTTCTCAAGAAGGACTCTGCTCCGTGTCGGAAGTAAGTAAGTAAATTTAACCTCGGACTGGACGGAGGGAAGTTCTAAGTGTTCAAATTTTCACGACGGTTTTTGCTAAAAAAAAATGGCCTTTTGTATTTTTTATTGTGTTGGTTGTAAGTTTGTTCCGACGTGCCCAAGGAACTTACTGCCTCCATACTCACGGTGTTTGAATTTGGTTATCACGCGACACAGTGAGGCATCACATTTTTTCCGCACATCAGAAAGAATGTAGCGTGCTACGAGTATAAGAACCCAGAAGACCGTCGAAGCGGAGGCTGATTTAAAAGAGGTCGCGGATGCGAATATTTTAAGACGAAAGGAACTGCCTGATGGGTATTTACCATAATCTAATGGCTTAACACGTAATTTGTTCTCTTCGACAAAAATTATTACTTATTCGCCCTGTGGCTTATGATATTATCGTAATGTGAGACTATAGGACTATAGTGCTGGTTGGTAAGGTGATTTTAAATAGCTTGAAGAGCTCTTAACCTATTTGAATTGTGAATACTGTACGAGGTATCTGCGATTGTATGGTGGCACTCAGAACAGCCACGAAAATTTATGTCCGGTATTGAAATTGGCGAAAATTTAGTTAAAAGTGCTATGTGTAATACCTAAAAGGAAGAGAAATTTGGAAGACCTAGGTGTAGATGTGAGGTTAGTCTTACTGTAGCTATATGTTGCAGATATATGATCTTCGAATATGGGATGTATTCGTCTGGCTCAGTATATGGTCGAGTGTCGTCCTGCTGTGGAGAGAGTTGAAATAAACCTTTCAGTTCCAAAAAGAGCGACGAGATTTTTGTATTGAATCCCGAACGCTTAACACTCAGGAGGTCAGCTGCCGGGAAGTTTGTTGTACGTTGATTCTGGCTTTTTTTCCCGCCCTGTTTGTGGTACTGATATTTCGCCGTTGTTCGCATGTAGTGAGAAAAAGAGGGTGCTCAGCGAGAGATCAAACTGCCTTTGTAGCATGAAGAGTAGATGAATATAATATGAAGAGGGAACATGTGTGAAATGATACTAGCAGGGAAAAGTCCTGGTGCTCGGAAAAAATCTGTTCCAGTACCACTTTCTCCTCCACAAACCCCGCATAGACTGGCCTGGATGCGAAGCGTGCCCTCGCTGGGAAGAGGCCGGTAACCAACCCTCTGAGGCTGGCAACATAAAACACTGGTAAATATGGGAACGAAAGACAAAGTCATTAATTGTGAAAGAAAAATGAAACTAAGAGAAAAGAATAAGGGACGTACAGAGAAGTATTTGGAGTAGAACTACTTGTATCTTGTTTCGCTTAATTTGTCTCTCTTCGCCTGATATAGGAACTTCATGTGAGATTATAAAGAAGTCTGCCACATATAAATACTCGTCTGTCATATTACACACATGTCACAAGGAGACTCTGAATTTGTCATTTTTGAACTTCCCTTATTTATATTCTCATTTTACTTTGTGTGTATAGCAGACGCATAACTGAAGAAAACAGAGTTTAACAAGACAGGCAGTGTACATGTAACATAACATTGAGACGCGTTCCCATAACCATTGTTGCTGTGGAAAAACAATAACTATTAAATATTCTGAGGGTGTGTCTGTATTCTCGCATGCGTCGTATTATATTCTCATCTGTGGCCTGTATGGCGGTACCGTATTTTTCCACATTATAAACGGCACGATCTTTGGAAAACTCTTCTGAACATGAAATGTGTGTTTTGATTTTCTCTACAACTTTCGTCCGAAATGTGTCTCATTCTAAGAAGAAATAAGCTAGATATTTTCGTAAATGTACCTAGGTCTTCGTGTTACGCTCCCGTTATTCTTGTCAGATTTTAATGGAACTTAAATTTACACTACATATTTTTCTGTACTGCTCAAATATTAATTTTCATGAAAGTTCGTCTAGTGGGCCTCGAGATTTTCCATGCGGAGAGACAGGTGGACGAACGGACAAAACGAAGGAAACAGTTGCTTTTCACAGTCTCGCGAACATGCCTTACAATTTGCAGATAGGGGTAATGTTGGAAGTTTTATGGGTTAGATATTTATACGGAATGACGACACCGTTGTGTGTAACGTGCCTGATGGGAAGCAGGGAGCCTAAAATAATGTTGCGGAAAGTGTTTGAAAAGGAAGTATGCAGTGAAATGAAAAATTTTATGATTATGAACAATAAGAATAATCCCAAAAGAGTTGTCAGTTATTTCCTATTCTAAGAATTCCTCAACGCATCGCTTTCAGCTGGCTGCTGATATGACTGAAGAGCAGGAGAATATCAGTTTTATGGAAAGATTACCAGGGTTTTTGCCAGTCAGAGCTACAGAAATGGAGGAGGGATACAGAGTCTCTCCGAAATTTAAATGCTGTTGGATCAGTGCCAGATGTATCCCCTCTACCCTTCCCATACCTCTGATTTTTTCAAATCCTTGAAACTTTCTTTGTTATCGACACATTCCCGCCAGATCACTTCACCGTCCACCTAAACCAAATTCAGCCACCACGCGGAAAAAAAACGTTAATTCGAGACGTCGTAACAAACGCACTATACTAGACCATATAAACACTCAGTTGACCATTATTTGGGTCTGTATTTGTTTGTGCAGTAATCCGGTTACTTGGCCAGGTCTCCCAGCCGGCCATTGTGACCAGTCGAATAGACCGGAAATATCAGCATGTGTCTGCTTTTCTTATGGCACTGTACTGTATACAACACGAAGGCCAAAAGAATCCTTCCTTATTTACAAAACTCTCCTTGAAACTAATTAAACCCAGATTTGCGTCTTATGGTGCATATCAGAGGAAGCATAAGTAAAGCATTATCCAAATTTCGAATCGCCGACGCGGCTCGTGGTAAATCCAGCGTCCTCGTAAAATGAATTTGGGTGGTAGACCACTACTTTTAAAGAAAGTGAGTTTCATGTATGATCCATTTCACTACACAAACTCAACTCTAATGTGACCGGCTTACTCTAATGCTCCAACTTCAAAGAATTAATCAGATGATTCATCTCTCGATTCTGGATAGGCATTCAGCAAGGAGGATGGGGTCGGAGGTTGCAGTAAAATTCTGGATCATACAGTGCTGTATACGAGGAAGGAAGGGGAATTTAGCCGGAGTCTCAGTCAAGTGTCGAAAGGAATCGCTGGTGATATACCACATGGCTCAATGGGCAGACCCCGATCAGGATCCGTTCCAGCCTCCCATATTTTTATTGTAAAATAGTCAACGAAGAATACATTGTAAAAGAATGTGGAACGATACGGTTGTAGCCTGACATGATAACAAAACTTTAGAATCATTCATATTCCGAGCGGGTTGAACCTTGCACTTCCTGAATAGAAGAACAAAGCGTTAACAATAACAAAGAAAATGTCACGGACTTACACAGGAATATTACCGTTTACAGTGTGATCTGGTAGAGGTGCACCGAAGTTTCAGAGGTGCCCGCTGCCTCCATCAGCGTGTATCCACCCTAATGAGGGAGCCAGCACGCACGTACAAACACTTCTGGTCGCAACCCAAAAGACAAAAGTTAGCTTGTGTTTGTCCGTTGCACATTCTGTTTTCCGGTTGACGTTTCTGGGGTATGTTATGTTTTCACGTTCGCCGTCGTGGGAACATCCATTCTCACATATTGTACGTCAAAATTTCCAAACCCACTGCCTTCTGCAGGTAATTGGCTGGTAGAAACCAGCAGTTCGAAGTTTTCCTGAGGAAATATAGGAAAATGTAAAAACCGATATTACTGCACTTCACATGCAAGTATCTGGTTCAGTTTCTATAGGTACTATAAGGCAGGCAGGCAATGTGCGTTTCAATGTAACATTGAGGCGCCTTCGCGGAACCATTGTTTCCATGCAAAAGCAA
>Ga0268261_10001599_pt1 | contig 15717 bp, 14 predicted proteins | sample TergutNc150P1_FD_190353 | JGI IMG/M metagenome (GOLD analysis project Ga0268261, IMG submission 190353) | Nasutitermes corniger P1 segment gut microbial community from laboratory colony in Florida, USA - Nc150 P1 (SPAdes) (version 2) | ecosystem: Host-associated > Arthropoda: Insects >... | reverse complement strand
AGTCTCCACTCTCTTGCATCATTTTAATTAAATTTCATTCCAATATTATCTTGCTATCTACGTCTATCTTCCAAAAGACGTCATTTTAGGCGTGTTCGCAAAATTTCGTTCAGCGGCTATTAGCTTCTACACGTCTCTCTCTCACCGTCTGACAGTTTCTCCTTCTGTCCACATGGAAAAATTTAACTCCCACAGGGTGGGCTGTCATAGAACTTGATGCTTGAGTACTTTTCGAAAATCTGTTCGAGGAAATTTAATTTCCATTAAAACCGAACAAGAATAACAGTTACTTAACATGAAGAACTAAGGACATTTATGGTAATATCTTGCTCAAAACTTGTTACAGTGAGAAATATTCCGGACAAATTTGTAGAGAAAATCAAAACACACATTTTATGCTCAACGACGTCTTACCAAAATCGTGACGTTTATGAGATAATGTGGAGAATTATAGTAGAACCGTACAGGACACAGATAAGAATATGGCACATGCGCATTTCATGCTGTATACGTAAGGCTACAAATACGCTCTCTGAATATATAATATTTATTGTTTATCAACTGTGTGAATAGTTACGTGAACGCGCCTCATTGTTACGTTAGCGGTATGTATATTGCTCTTTTGTTTTCTTACCAGATTTCCAGTAGAACTGTGTCATATGTGGCGTCTCCCTTCCAGATGTGCCACTTTTCTCTAGTCCGTTTCATTTTCCTTAAAACGTCATGCAACATCTGCAATACGCTTTCCTTTACAGGGTAATTTTTTTTACTGAAATAAATAAATTCTGACTCGTAATATAAACCAATAAATCTCGAATGTCACTAAACTTGCTTGACACTAAAACATAGAACTATATAACAAATATATCAGCGCCCTTGAAAATCCAAACATTGCATTTATTAAATCATAGCTACTTTAATTAATAAGGAAAATTACCACTAATTCCTATACTTGTGAAATTTTTACAAAAAAGATGGAAATATATTCATCCCTAAATTAATTAAGTTAAATGTTTCCTATTTATAATAATAATAATAATAATAATAATAATAATAATAATAATAATAATAATATTAATAGTAATAATATTTATAAACACCATCACAACAAAAATGGCCTATGTTATTTCATTGATCAGCATTATCTAAGACCTAATAAATGATGTGTTGCAATGGAAAAAGCAATGAGCATTTCACTTCAAAATCAAACAATTATTTACTAAAATGACACTTTTACAAAAAAAAAAAAATGAAATAAATTTCTTACTCCTTAGTAAGAAATTGTACCAGGATATAATACAGCATAGTAACAATATAATACAGCACAGCAGCGATAAATAAACACTTTGCTGTTTTAAAAGTTGCATTCATTAATGACAAAGAGTTTCAACCTGCTTTGTTAATAACAATGAAGTTGGAAAGAAACTACTTTTTTTCTTCTTTTTTCTTATTTCCATTCTCATCCTTCTTCTCCTCCTTCCCCCTTTTTCTCCTCCCCTACTTGTCTTCTTGCTTCTCCTTCTCCACCCACTTCACGGTACAGGCACTCAAGATTGCTTCAACGTCACAAAATTTTTTTTTTTCCAAAGACTTTTTGTCCATTCAATATACAGTAGAACTGTTTTGTCATATTTTCTTGTTACCCAAATATTGTATTCAATCTATATTTATCTGTTGTAGTATATACTAACTCTGTTTGCATGTGTTTCTATATATTGTCACTAGAAATATGTTCCAGGCTGGAGCAATAATTGAGTGTAATGAACAGTCATTAACGTGACTTAAGTATCAAATCTGCACCGAGTGTAATATTTAATAAGCACTAACTGGATACATTGTTGTAAAATTGTAACTCATTGTTGTGTTCAAAACAGGATTGACAAGGCCAAGCACATGTGGCCTGCTGACTTAAAATATATCTCCAGTCAATTAAAGGACCTAAACCCTGAACAAGGTTTTGCAACCGGTACCAGACCATTTATCTACCAGGATGTCATTGATTTCGGTGAGTTCTACAAATAACTTTATAATTCAAAATAGTAATAACTAATAATTGTATAAGAGTCGTCATCCTGTTGTCAGTTTGTTACTACGTAGCCAGTCGTTCTTTCAGTTACGAAATCGGGCGCCAGAAATGTTGCAGTCAACGCCAGTGATACGTCGATATTTAGCTGGCATTTCAGGTTGGAACATTGCCGAACACAATCTTAATATTCGAAAGCGTACCTGTTTAGTGAAATATTTAAAGAGTGTGTAATTGGTGATAAGGATTGTTCCACTGTTACGTTATTATGGTAGTTAAACGTTTGATATGAAGTGGCATAGTGCTGGAGTTTCAAGGTTGCTGAAATGCTGTAAAGTCTAATTAGTACAGTAATTAGTGCTAATTTTCATTTTTATTTAGTGACAATGTCAATTAATAAAAGGAAAATACAGCGTCTGTGTTATGTGAGAGAATGTGAGTGTGGAGCGTTTGTGGAATGGCACTGACTGGGTAAAAGAATGTGCCTGTTTGTCCACCACATTTTCAGTACAACGCATGTCCCTTTCCAGAATATCACAGACGAACGTTTTGCTATATACAACAAATTTGTTTCCTAAAATTCTATTTGAAATATTACCACGACAATAACTGTCCTATATGAGAGATTTCGTAGTTTTCTTCGGTCTCCTCCGGCCATATGAAATATCGGCATCTGGACTAATTCACTATATCATCTTTCTAAATGTCGTCTGATTGTTCATTAACCAATTACTCTAAGCTTGGTTCTGCAAAGTACGTAATAACAAGACCGTTACAAAATATGCCACAAAAAGGAGCAGGTAAGATGGGGGGGGGAGGGTGGATTTAACTGAGGTGCATAAATACTGCTGGATCACTACCTGTTCTTTTGCAGCTTTCTATTCATGTTAGTAAACTGTAATCGTCATTTGATACAACGGTATATTCAGTATAAACACAACTCCTATTGTATTTTGTGATCTTTCTCTGTGGATAGTCTTCATGCATCTTATAACAAGAGCATATAAATTTTGAAATATATTTTAAATTATACAGTAGCGTTACCATGTTGTATAATTTGTTTTCTAAACACTGAGTTTCGTTTTACTTTATTAAAGAATTTGTAACTGAAATGTTCAAAGTTAATGACAACCGTAATAACATTTTATATGAAACATCAGTGTATATATATATATATATATATATAACTGTAAATTATGATATCTCATTATTAAGGTAAACAACACAATATGAAAATTTGACTTCTATGTGCGGTTTTTATACGAAGTCTGACAATGACCTTTGTAAAAATTGGAAGTATTAAGCTTAAAAACTGAAGACTGTACATGGGTTTGTATTGGATGATAATAGCTGTACAACGGGATGACTGTCACAAACGTAACTGTAGTCGGCTGACGCCATGTGTTAATGTTGTTACAAGAGATGTTTGAAAACGAACTGTTTGCTTTACAGGTAATAAAGAGGCAATTAAAGCAACAGATTACACGTGTTTAGGTCGAGTGGAAGAATACAAATACGGAAATGAACTGGGAAATGCTTTCAGAGGAAACAATCCTATCAAATATCTCCAAAACTTTGGTATGTCTAAAACGTACTGTAAATTTTGAATAAGTGTAAAAATTTTCTTACAGAAATACATCGATGTTTATGCATGTAGCTGCAACCATTTTGTTTACGTTTCTATAATTGCGTTGCCTTTTGACATAAAAGTTTTGGTTATTTCCAACACTTCTACTGCTCAGATACATTCGTTATTTTGGAAATATTCTTTAGGGGAACCGTGGAGTTTCCTTCCCAGTGGTGATGCTCTTGTGTTTGTGGATAGCCACACCACCCAGAGAGATGGCTACCCTATTCTTACCTACAAAGACCCCAAACTGTACAAGGTAAGACATCTGTAACTGATGTTTAAGTATGAGCACAATATTACTAAATTTAAAGAAAATAATTTAAACTCTATTTTGTTTCCAAATATGCGTTCAGTTTTATTTAATTAAATCTTGAATATTTACATAATAATGGGTGATTGAATTCTTCGGTCTTGTGGGATATGGCGACATATTGCTGTGTGATTAGTGCACAGCGTTAAGTGATAGTGCTGTGAGTTCATCCTTAATATTCGAGTGACCAAATTTTTATCTTCTCATTGGACCGTCGAATATGACCCCATCACGCTGTCACAAAACTATTTGTATCAATCATCGGACGACGCTGCACCTTATGTAGAAGAACATGAGGCCTGAAATGTATCTCTGCGGAAACCTGAAAAATGTCAATAATTGAGTTAGCGTCTGTCCATCCATGCGTTCAGCAAACCAAGTAGTTAATTTTAGTGGTCTCTATAAATACATCAGTACCTTCAAAAGACTGTTATGTCATTTAACTCAGTATGCTGGAAAATGAATATAAAATTATTTTCGGCATTGTTTTTAGGGAGCGACTTAAAGAAATGTAAGGTCTGGCTCTAAGGTGCCGTAAGGCTACCGACTTTTCATTGCAGGCTCAGAATAATCCTTTGTATAACTTGGAGTGTTCCAATTGAAAGGCCCAGATTTTCATCAAGTTATGACTTCGTTGGTTGAGGCACTGCGCTACAAACTGGAAGGTCGCGGGTTCGATTACCAATGGGGTCAGGGGAATTTACATTTACTAATTCCTACCGGTTTATCATACGTGTAGTCCTGTTATCGAATCAGACTCTAATAGCAATGAGTACCAGCAGTATATCCATGTAGGTAAAGTCGGCCGTTGCTTAGTGCTGGCAAACTTGGTTCCTTCTTATGCCGATTGTCTAGAAATTCTGCGAGCCTCAATTCCTTGGAGACATAATTGGCTGTGAAGACCTGTATAGGTTTGATCAGCTTCTTTTGTGACTGCGAAATTGTACAGTTTTGAAACCCTCATGACTGCGGTGAGTTGGTATGCAGTAAGTTTAACAACTTCACTGGAGTTTCCTCAGTACTTGCGTATCGACAAACGAAGAGTTACATGTTTTACAGTATTGGTACTGAAACAATTCGTTATTTTGAAGTAACTGGTTAAAGGGATTCTGCTATAAATATACTAATAGGAATAACGTCTCATTCCTTAAATTCACACCGCCGTAAACAGCAAAACACAGTTATTCTCAACCTTCGTGATCAAACCATCAGCACACGTTAGAGGTAAACTGTGGAAACTCAGTATAGGCATCGGAGATTCGTAAGTCGTCAGTAAACAGCGGACAAACCAAACTACCGGCCGAAACAACGAACGAGCAAAGGACCAAAGGACGAACCCTAAAGAGCAGAGTCCATTTTGAAAACCAACTGGTCATCAGATGCTAAAGGAATTTCCTGTATTTTACGGGACCACAAAATTAATTACAAAGATGACAACAGCCGGCCACTTGTCCCTACTCTCAAAAAGGAAAACCCAGACTCCATTCAAATTTTCATATTTTCTTAAGGTACATTTTAATATCACAATTCCACCGACTCACATTTTTCGAAGTGGGTTCATTCCTTCAGACCAACTCATCAAAAAAATATGTAAATTTCTCTCCATCCCCCCACATGCCATATACCCCCCTCATCTCATAAAGTTTGATTTGATGAACATAATATGACGGAGAAGGCAAACATTTCCACCCCTCTCGTACCTTTTGGCGAGGAAACAGCATGATATTAGTCTACGGCCTATACGCTGGTACAGTAATGTTAAAAGATTATACAGTTTGCCTATACAGAGTTCTTATGTTTTCCTTATGGTCTTCACGACGATAAACGGTCACTTCCCTTACTAGCATTACTGTCTAGTTGTTGGGACCTAGAGGACTTGGGTTTGTTGTGACGTGGCAACTTTATTGGAATAATCCGTGAGTTAACTGAGTATGAGAAATAACGGAATCAACACTTTTACACACGTACATTAAAATTAGAATCTATACACAACGACCTGCTACATGTTTTGGGCCATCCTTTTGATCACGTGGTTCGCCGATACATGACGGAATACTTTGTGTATAAAACAAATTTTAATGAAATAGAACACTTATTGGTAACAGTACTTTAAATATTAACTGCATATTTGCCTATTATTTCGATGAGTTTCCCCTTTTACAATGTTAAATCACGAAGAATGAAATGTCGCCTCTGTCTCCCAAGAATTTTAGTTTTCCTTTGACATGTTCTCGATCGAAAACACACTCCTTTATCTGAAGATGCATCTATGCATAAATTCTTAAATATTTGTTGCAATTTGTGGGGCAATTTCAAAATTTAATTAACTCACTTCTACCTTCAATTAATGTGACAATGTGCTGGAGGGTACTGGCTGAGAGTAGAGGAGAAGTTAGTATGGTTTTTGTGAGAGAGGTGTAGAAAGAAACCAAGAAAGGGGAAAGTAGTTTATTTGCCTTCATTATGCGAATAGTTAATATCGTTCAGAATCAGTGGTAGAGGATTACTGTGACATGGTAATGAAAGGCGCCAACCGAAGTGCTTGCAGAAAAACCTGCCGCAATACCACTTTGCCTATCACAAATCGCATATGATATGCCCTTGTATCGAATCTGGGTGACTAATTTGTATGTCATGACACAGCCAATCAAACTTCGGAATAAAAGCGCTTATGGATGTAATTTTTTATGCAGATGGCTGTCGCTTTTATGCTGGCCTACCCATACGGTTACCCCCGCATCATGTCCAGCTTCTTCTTCGAAGATCCGAACCAGGGTCCACCTCATGGTCGCTGTTACAACATTATGTCCCCAACTATCAACAGCGACGGAACCTGTGGTGATGGTTGGGTGTGTGAGCATCGCTGGAGACAGATCTTCAACATGGTGGAGTTCAGGAACGTTGTGGCAGGTATTTAATATAGTATAATTTTATTCACTTTTCATCAATGTTGGTACCTCAAGGGAAATATTGGTTTCCAGAACATTGCTATAGGCAGATATAGGTTATGGTCAGTATCAATAAAGTGGTGCAAACTGGTAAAGGCATTAACAGGCTGTTGAGAAGTTTTTGATCTTTTAAAGCTTACGGTTGATCTTGTGTTTTTGAGCATCGCTGGAGTTAGGTCTAAAAATCGGTGAACTTAAGGAATATAGTGGAAAGCCAGTAACAAGATACGGAGACTTCTTAAATTTTGTATAAAACATGGTTACTGTGCGATGTATGACGATACTTGGAGATGAATCTGAAATATTGCTAGTTCTGGAAAATTCTAAGAATGCCACAACTTGCGCGCGCGCGCGCGGGTGTGTGTGTGTGTGTGTGTGTGTGTGTGTGTGTGTGTTTGTGTGTGTGTGCGCGCCCAATTCTGAGGAAAAATCATCTTGTTAATTTTCGGGATTTTCGCAGAAGCAATTCATTTTATCCAATCGCCCAACAGCCAGCATTCATTTTGTTTGTGGCCCATCGTTGAAGACGTTGTTACAACATTATGTAGTTCAACAGCGTTGTGTCAGACAGAACATCCAGTCAGATGTCACCTGAATCAAACTTGTAAAACGTGTGTAAGGTTTTTATCAGTACCTATGAAGGGAGATCTGGACGACATTGAATTTAGGAAAGTGTTCATTTTGCCAGACTTGGGAAACTGGTGGAGAAATATGTATTTGTGCGTCTTTTCGAAATTCAGATTTATCATCACATCCTACAGGTAACTAATGACATTATGGCGATCCCCTTATTAGATATGCCTGCGATAAGCAAAGCCGTGTAACACAAATATATAAGTTTATATTGCTGAATCGGATTTTGTAATGGATTAAAATTAAAATCTGTGACTTTATGCCCTAGGAACCGGTGTGAATGACTGGTGGGACAATGGTGATAAGCAGATTGCTTTCTGTAGAGGGCAAAAGGGATTCATTGCTTCCAACAACCAATATAACACGGATCTGAATGTTAAACTGCAGGTAAATTTGACAATAAAATCGACGTTTTAACTCTACATTTCCTGAATTTATTTTTTGGTTTCTCTAGATTCAGAATTAGTGTTACTCGTAGAACAAAACGTCACAGGACTTGTGGTCGGATTATTTGAAGATACGTAAGCCTCAAATCAATGTTTTTGCTACACAGACAAATATGTGAAAACAGAACATCCAGTACACATCAAACTGCCCGACGTGGATTTAAGGGCATATTTCAGTTGTTAGTCTTGCCAGCATATTTTTTCATACTGTCAATCATGTTACTTAATATTGTGTGAATAATGATATTCACAGATGTGTGCATTGCATGATTCTCCGCTTGAATTGGAGGCTAAATCAATGTCATGTTTATCGCCAGTATAAATGGTGGACTGGAAATCACATATAGAATAGGAAGAGTTTATAAAACATCTAGCAGTCTTTCTTTACGTGTGTTGGGTCTGAGCATTGAGATGAATGGTTAAGGGGATTAGTGATGTACGGAATTTCAGAATTTGTGCTGTTCTGGGGGAAGAAATATTTTCATTCACCGGCTTCTAATGACGTTCCTATGGCTGTCACCCACCGTATCTCATCATATAACGTGGGAATTAACGTGGTATGATACGTATGTTCATAATCATTTATAACGTGTAACAGAAAGTTCCATTTACTGTATATGAAGCTAGTTACTGTCGAAGTCAGGTTCTTATCCGATTTTGGTTTTAATAGCAAAATTGGTATTTTCAAAGAACAACGCGAAAAGAAATACTTGAATTAAAAATCACAACTCACGTGTTTCAGACATGTTTACCTGAAGGAAAATACTGTGACGTAATCTCCGGCTCTAAGTCAGGCGGCCTCTGTACCGGCAAGACGGTGATTGTTGATAGTAAAAGGAATGCTAACATTGTGATTGGAATGAAAGAAGAAGATGGCGTACTTGCAATTCACCTCGGAGTAAGTAGAGTTTCTTGTCATATAATTTGAACGTAGCTTAATCATCACTTACTTTGAGCATTCTGCCTCAAGCAATATGATATCTGCGCTCTAGTAGGATATTACGCAACGTATAGTGGTAATTCCTTACCGACGTAGGTTGTCCCTAAACTTCGGTAAGTAATTACCACTACGCGTTGCGTAGGAAACCAAGAGATTTCAGGTCTCCTCTACCTTTTGGCGGGTGCTTGAAATAACACAGCGTGCAACTCTATGGGGAGATTATTGGATTATTAAGTCTTTAAGATATGACCTCTATGTTGATTCTTAACGTCGGTAAGGAATTACGAATTTAGGCTGCGTAATGTACCAGAAGACCGCAGCTCCATTTATCACATTCTTATGTATTGCATATCTGAAGACACCTATGAGATAGATTACTGGATTATATAATAATACTGATTAAAACAGGGAGACGGATTAGCGGATTGTTACACTGAAAACTTTTGTTCTCTTTTTCAATTTGTATAATTATAGTCCTACATAAAATTATTCTTTCTGAAATATTGTTTATTGTTACAGTCGAAGTTGTAAACCGTCGATCTTGGGTCTCCCACAGAAAAAATAAATCAGCGAGGAGTTTGAATCTTGTTTGGAAGACCGGTTTGTATGTGATGACAATCCGGGTTATATTACATTTATATACAGCACGTATTAGAAGTCTAGAAAAATAAAGTATTTATTAGAAGTGTAGAAAATTAATGTATGTATTAGAATTGTAGAAAAATATTTGGAATCAAGGACATGTAACTGCAAAATGAATTAATCATTCTGTTATTTCTTTGTGCAACTTGTATGTGTACTGAAATAGGCATGAAAATATTTCGTACAAATTATCGATTTATTAGTAAATGACGTGTAACTGGAATTTTTCCTGTACTGAGGATTATCCCTGCAGTTTAGAGTCGGTATTTATAACGAATAAAATACAAATTTCATTATTAACGGTGCTGACATGTATCAGGCTGATATATAGTACGGCCCTTTTTAGCAAAATACGTGGTGCGACACAAAAAAGAGCCTGTGCCTGTAACACATTCTATTTAACAAATTCTGGAAATCAACTATCATCGCCTTCAAAATAGTTCCCATCTGATTTGGCCATTGTTCAAAGCAATTGCGCAGGTCATATTCTGTAAGGATGTTGAGGAACTCCACCGTTTTTTGCTTTCACATGTTCTACCGACACCATTTTGAGAAGAGGTAGAATTCGCAGGAATCGAGGTCTGGAGAATAGGGTGTGTGCTCAAGCACAGTGATGTATTTATTAGCTAAAAATTGCTTAACAGACAATGTGTTGTGGTCTGGTGCATTGTCCTGGCGCAAAATCCACCTGTTTCTTCATAATTCCGGTCGTTTCCTCCCCACACGTTTAAGCAATTTTGTCAAGACTTCAATGTAACACTGCTAAATTACCGTCTGGCCGCTGGGTACCCACTCTGCCATCACAATAATCTGGATATCAAACAAAACAATCAACATGGCATTGAAATTGGAACGACTCATGCGGGCTTTTTGCTCTTGGAGATGATGTTGACTTCCACTGCATTGATTGTCGCTTGGTTTCCGGATCATACGTAAATACCAAAGATTCATAATTGAAAAGTTTTCGTCGCGGATTCCTACAATTTAACAAGAAACTTGATGTTAACTCGTTGTTCACTTTTGCAGTCCGAAATTTTGCGACCGAGAGTAAGAAAACGCCTATGTTTAAAGATGCGTTCACTTGTACTGAGTAAAGCGATCGAGCTGAGCCTTGTAAAACTGTGAAAGTACAAAATATGTTCTATAGCCGACTGTTTGTCTCTCCCCTCCAATTCTTGGTTCACGAGATATAGGTTTAGTCTCGTTTTTTTGTGTCGGACCACGTATATTAACACTTTAAACGCTGAATTAAATCCCATCTTCCATTTGCTGGCATTATTAGGAGTTCACCATTTTATCCACAATAGCAGGATAAGGGTTAAATCATTAAACCTTAGGCTACTAATGTCATATATATATGGAGCACCTATTCTTGATGTTTCTAGATCACACACAACGACACACCACAGTCGGTAGGACTCCTCTGGACGAGTGAACAGCTCGTCGCAGAGACCTCTACCTGTAAACACACGACACTCACAAGAGACAAATATCCATGCCCCCGGTGGGATTCGAAACCACGATCTCAGCAGGTGAGCGGCCTGAGGCCTAAGGGAAAGATATAAGCGTGAACGGGCTAATATATTCATTAATAAATGCCGGTAAAAGCAAAATCTAATTTAATTTCACAATTAAGCACTAAAAACGTAATTTTGTACAATAATTCTTCAACTGGTTAATATTCCTTGTAATCACTTATTGCACTGTTAACACTTGACAATACACTTATTATATTGCCATAGCTGAAACTGTGGTTAACCTTTATGGTTATGACTGTATGATAAACCTCGTGGTTAAAACGTAAATTTAAATCATTGTATGCCCCATAAATTGTGACTTGTAAGAATAATACCCGTTTGGTAACACATTTATTGTAATTGCCATTTGTGTTATTCTGGAAACGCCCTGCAGATCTGTTGCATAGATGCCATTTAGTTGTATGCTGTGTGGTTGCAATATATTCACTTGATCTTGTGTCCTGTGTGCTTTATGTACGTGTCCAGTCAGTAGGGCTGCCCCCTTGTGTTGCACTTACACTGATGTTACACTTTTGTGTAACGTATGTACTACATTTAATGATGTAAAACACTAATATAACTTCACAGTCTTATGCGAATGAAGGAACCAAGCTTACGCGAACAAAGGCATGATCCAGTTGCAGTTGGATAAATCCTACCACATAAGCAGGAGTGTTCTAGAACAGTGGTTACATCTGCTTGTGACACGTAGGCACTAGGAAATAAACTAACTTGACGCAACTAACAAGTAACAAATATAAAGTGAAAAATGATAAACAAAATTAATACAACAATTTGATCTCTAGCATGAACATACTGTCAACCACAAACAGATGGTTATCATTCACTATTACATGCGGCAAGAAGCAAACTTTTGTAGTGGGACGTTTGAATTCCCTTGGAGTTCCTAAGTATGTCCACACGGACGATGCTATTTGCTCGTGGATGAATGTCGGTGATGACAGCTTTAGGTCAATGGAGTGGTGTTGTGTTGTCTTCCCTCAACAGGAAAAATCTCTCGGTTGAAGGTTAGGGAACGTCATCTGCCACATACATACACACACACACACACATCCATCCATATACATATATTTAAATATACATACATAAACACATACATGCATACATAAAAAACGCATACATACACAAGTACATACGTACAAAATTAGAGACATACAAATATATATATATATAGTCACATACATACATACAACGTACATACATACATACACACATATGTACATACACACATGCATGCATAGACACATACACACATACATACTCGCATGCATGCATAGACACATACACACATATATACGCACGTACATACATTCATACATACATGAATAAATACATACACACATATATACATACATGCATGCATGCATAGACAATTACACACATACATACATACATTCATACACGCATACATATACATACATACTTACATACATAATACATAAAAAATACATACATAAATACGAGTTGTGTATGTCATTTAATAAAGCAGGTTGAGAGAAGTATTTTATAGATGGAATAATTGCGTCCAACTTCTTACCTTTCAAAGGTATTTTATTTTAAAAATACACGTCAATATACATAATCGATGGCGTGTTAGAAACCTCCCCTAAAGATATTTTGTGAGAGACTTTGAAGTAGTTATTCCTTCTTCTCTACAAAATCGGATATATCTTATGTCGTTTAATATATGTATACGAAAATATTTATATGCGTAAACACGCACACACACACAAACACGCACACACACACACACACGCGCACACACACACACGCACACACACACACACACACACACACACCTGTACACAGAACCTTACAATAGAACGTACGACGTCAGGCATGTTTTCCTGAATTCAATTGTCTGCGATGTTGGTTTTTATGTAAGCGCCATTCTTCTATACAAGTGGAATTCAAGTCCTTTTAAATAATTACATAATTTTACGTACTCAAAAACAGAGAAGCCACAGTTGTTATGTTTCTCTAATTATTTAGTAATTGGTTTCCAATATGTAACTCTTTTATCTCTAGAATTTATGAGACGTAAAATACATGTGCCTTCTCAACATGCTGATATTGAAAGATTCTAGAATGGAGGTGATCACATGGTTGGAAAAATTGATTCCTTCTTTTGAGTGAATTCGGTGTAAATAAAATGAAACTTCTCATTTTGTATTTTTATGAATAATCAGGAGGAAATAATTCGAAATGTAGCGGTCGTGGTTTACTTTGTTGAACAATATCAACATTAATTTGCGGAAACGGTAGCAAACCACGAAATTTTTAAGTAATAATAAATACGAGAGATTACACTTTTATTCAAATAATGTACCACTGTGCTAACCCTAATGGCGACTAATGTGTCCTATTAGATAAGTTCAGCCCGACACACTGAATAGGAAGGAGCTTGAGTTCTGCGTTGTAAGGTGGATGTATCGAGCGGATGTTTATCGTGGTTTATTCGCGGCCTTACTGCGGACAGCCCTGACAAGATAATGTGTAAAGTTTGTTTCAGTTTGTTTATCAAATCGTCAGTTCGTAGTATTCAGTAATTTATAAATGAACATCTGAATCATTTGGGAATTTACGCTGAATTACCGAAAGTTCGGAGCGTTGTAACGCTACATTCTCTCAGTAAAACAAACCAAACTATTTCGGCCTGGTTGACTGTCAACATGGAAGCACCGTGCGTTTCCGAAACATGGTTTATTTACCAAGCAGTTGACGCGGTATAACAAAAAAGAAACTCTGAATCCTCAGAAGACTGCCGAGAAAACCTTGTGTCTGACAAATCGTGTCCAAATTAGCGTCCAGCTATCATATTCGCCGTTGTACAGTGTCAGAAGCTGATAGCGTTATGCAATAAACAAAAGAAACAAATGGATAATGATTTGCAGGGACAGTGACGATTGTGATGGTGTAACAGCAGGTGGTACTAATGGTGTGGTATTTTTGACATTTGGCACTGCTAGATCTGGGCAGACCTAATTCAGACAAAATACTTCACAAACCTTCATCAATAATGTGTAGAGGTGTCTAAAGGACATGTGGCTTTATGCTTTTGGTTGTCTGTTTGTTTAGCGTAGGACAGGGAAGAATCTGGAAGTCTGTCACGAAGGAATACGCCCGCAATGGCTGTATGTAGAATTTTGTTACATTTCACACAGAGTAGCGATATGTTTATACCTCTTATAGTAAACTATCTGTTATTTGGCTAAACGTCTAACAAAATATTGTGTGCTCAAATAATATTTTATCATAAAAGACAGAAGTTTAGAGATGTGTGAAATTCATATATTCTGTACAGGTTATTGTGGCTTGTTCTACAGCATATAAATGGGTGACAGCAAGTACAGGGGAAATTCGTCCTAAAGTAACACTAGTGAATAAATGTGCAAATACACCAGTACGTAAAACATTTTTGTGCCAGTTTAGAATTTATTTACATGAAATTATTAAAATTAAGTTACATTATGTCTCTAGACATTCGTTGAAACTTTTCGCGTGACAATATTATGTTATCCTTGATTATGGTAGTCAAATTTGCAATGGCTTTGATATTTATTGCAGTAATTGTATTACTTTCTTCACGTACGTTACTCGGTTAGATATGGGGTGTATCAAGTCGGAATTTCTATATTTCAATTCATCAAGTACCCCATGCAGTTGATGGAGGTCCGAAATGGTTCCCGTACCGATTAAGGCTCTCAAAATAGTACCACCTAAATCCAATAGGCTTAGTCGTTTATCCAATCAAGGCAAAAAAGATGGAAATAATAAATTTTGGACTCCAAGGTTTGCAGAAATGTTTCAATCTGTTTCGAATAGGAAATTGAAGTGAATTCTTTTCCTTGATGTTCAACAGTGAATACGTCTGTTTTAACAACAGAAATTACTTCAAAAAGAAGACACTCGTGTTTAGGGGTCGGACAAATAATTCTACTACTACAATGTTCTAGATACATTTTGTAACACAGAGTTTTGCATTCAGTTAGAAATTCCATATGACGTAAGCAAGCATATAATTTGTCAATCATTAGCAGTTACAAATTTGTAGATCTTGAGACACAATCCTAGATCTAGATCTTGCGAGGAGGAGGAGGGTCTGTTCTCTTAATTTGGATTTCTAGACGGGATCGGGGTGTTTCTGGGGGAATGGTAATCAGGATCATCACGCTCGGAGAAAGAGTTGTCTATGGTTTGCTGGACGGGGTCAGAGACATTTGGGTTTTGGTTAAGTGGAGATTCATGCTCAATTCTGTCAGCGTAGTCTGGAATTACTAATGAAGAGATTCTAGTTCTAGATTAATTTTCTTCTTCCTCATCTAAATGTTTCTCCGCAGTTTTGTTTTCTTCACAACGTTTTGTTGCAACTTAAGTTTCCAGATTCTAGAAATGTAGGCTTTCTATAATCGGTTCACATGAACAATCTTTTTCTTATTATTCTGATTTATTATTTCATAGTTCAAGTAAAAATGTTTCTTTGTTTTCTTGTACGGTCTAGCCCATGGTTTTTGGAATTTTCGAGTTAAGCTTGGTTTCTTGGCAGGATTGTATAGGCAGACTAAGTCTGCTACTTCAAAAGCTTTTAGCTTAGCCTTGCGATCATA
>Ga0268261_10001598_pt1 | contig 15717 bp, 13 predicted proteins | sample TergutNc150P1_FD_190353 | JGI IMG/M metagenome (GOLD analysis project Ga0268261, IMG submission 190353) | Nasutitermes corniger P1 segment gut microbial community from laboratory colony in Florida, USA - Nc150 P1 (SPAdes) (version 2) | ecosystem: Host-associated > Arthropoda: Insects >... | reverse complement strand
ATATAACATTAGTCACCTAAGGGTTAATAATTTAACCCTTATCCTGCTAACGTAGAGAAAATGGTGAGCTCCTAATAATGCCAGCAAATAGCAGATGGGATTTAATTCGGCGTCTAAGGGTTAATTAATGACAACAATATTTGATCAGCAGAGAGTATTAGGCTCCCAATATTATTTCTGCACTGTCCTATTACTGTATTATGATTGTAGCACATCATTGTGGCAAAATGTTTACGTACCATCCTCAACAACAGCATGTTATAGTTTCTGTATCCTTTTGTGGTGTGCGTGCATGTGCATGTGTGTGCATGTGTGTGTGTGTGTGTGTGTGTTCACCCAACAAATTACCATCAACAGTATCATCCAAACTGTGTCTTATTCCTACTGCTCATTTTCTCTGTCCTTTTCAATGATGGTTTAATGCACGCATGTGTGAAAAGCAATGGCAATAAAGCTCTTTGTCTCAGATTACTCTAAATAGCACTACAGATTAAGCAATATGTGGAATTCATATGACCACAATATCAAAAAATCTGACTATTCAAAATGTGGTTTTCATGTGTCTCGGGACACGTACAGAACACTGTCATCCCAACAGAGCATAATTGATATCTTATTATTATTGGAACAGAACTGTACCTTCCAAATATGGCTATTTTAATTGTATACACACACATACTGCAGCAGTGTGTTTTGATGTTTTCTGAACAGACAGACACCATCACAACATAAAGATGGCTAATAAATCCTCAAAAATGCAGCAAAATTCAAATATCTGGGAAAAACATGAACAAATCAAAACTGCATACATGAAGAATTTAAGAGCAAATTATAATTTTGGGAATGCCCACAACCAATCGCAAAGAATATCTTGTCTTCCCCTTTTCTATGTCACAGTATGATGATAAGAATGCACAGAACTGTAGTTTTGCCTTTTGTTTCACATGGGTGTGAAACTTTCTCTCTAACATTAGGGCAATAACACAGGACAAGAGGAGCTGAGGAATGTGTGTGTGTGTGTCTATGTATGTATGTATGTATATATGTATGTATGTGCGCGCGCGCACGCGCGCGCCTAACAAGGAAGAAGTAACATGAGACTGTAAAAAAAAAACTACATTAGGATCTTTACAATTTCTACTTCTCACCATGTGCTACTAAGGTAATCAAACCACGGATAGAAGCTCTGCCTGTGTCATGATGGCAGTGAACAGAAAAGCACACAGGGATTGGTGAGGCAACCTGGAAGATCTAGATATGTCAGGATCTTATCACAACAGAGCTTAAGAATTAGGCTTGGGGGTGTGGACTGGATGCATCTGACTCAATGACAAGTGGTGTGCTCTCGTGAAAATGGTAACCAACTTCTAGGTTTTACAAAATGCTTGTAATGTTCATCAGCTTCTCAAAAGGACCACTGGTCATGAATTATACATACTTCTGCAACAGACTGCAAGTTGCGAGTAGGTTTAAGCTGGTTCACGCCATGACTTTTGGGTTTACCAAATGTTGCTCCCTTTGGTACTGGACGCTTACGACCTCCCCGGCGGACACGTATACGGTAGATGACAAAGCCTGGAACACATAACACCCAGGTGGCTCAAAATCTGTTTCATGTGTCTGCTTTCAGTGCTGTTCACTTCCATCCACATTTCTGTAACCTCAGCCATACATAATCCTCAATTAAAATATAGGAGTGGTGCATGTACAACTCATCACTGATTTTCTTTATCTGATCCCTTTCACTTTTAATTTTGTATGTATACATACCTTGCTTGGCTTTATAGCCCATTCTACGAGCTTTATCTGGACGTGAAGGCCTTGGAGCTCGGTGCATCGTTGTCAACTGGCGATACTGCCAGCATCTGATACGTAGCAAAAATCTCATAACGTCACTTTGTTTCTTACGGTAAAGCTCCTGAATATACTTGTAGGCCCCCATGACGACGGAGTGGGCCAAATGCACCGACTACGTAACCTTCACTGAAAAAACAGCAATGCATTTGCCAAAGCTACAATCCCCAACTTTAAATTTGTAAAATTACAACATATATCACTACAACATTCAGCATGCCAACAGGGAGGATTTTACCGAAATCCAAAGTATAAATAGGCACAACTGGCTCGAAATATCCTAGAAATATATTAAGATACATATTTAAAATTCCAGTACCGAAACCAATTACTTATTAATACTTCAGATTCAAACGATTCACCAAAATGTTTCTACTACACAATTATACTAACCCACCACACCATCAACACTGGAACAGGAAGTACAGTAACGCCGGAACTGATAACTACACCACGCTAAACAATGGATGTATAAAATTCATAGATACAGTTGTTAAATCAGCAACACACCAAAAACATCTTTATGTGGTAAATTAAGAGAAGAATTTAACCATAATTAATGCTACAAATCTTTACGCTTTGCTTACATTTAGCAACGTTCGGGTTTTATATATTGACTGTCTACACATGCAGCGGGTTACATTCCCAGGTACGAGACGTATACACCACAGTCCGCGAAATTCAAGTTTATTGACGTGGCAGTGCGAAAGAGGATACTTAGTCCCTGGAAGAGAGTCCTTCTGGAGAAGCTAACCGGTTCTCATCTAGTCAATAAATTCTCAGTATTTTACAAAACCGGAAGATTCATTACCGCAGTTACAAATGCACGCCACCTCTCCCTATCCTGAGCCAGATAAATCCAGTCCATGCCCCAATCGCATCTTGTAAATCCATCTTCCAATCCATGCCTGGGTCTTCCAAGTGGTCTCTTTCCCTCAGGTTTCCCCACCACAACCCTCTATACACCTCTCCTCTCCTCCTTCCGTGCTACTTACCCCGCCCATCTCATTGAGGCAGAGATAATTTCATCCAGAAAATAATTTTTCTCTCCAAACAAAAATAGTCTTATGTAACGATTCTACATTGCATGCCCATTGCGGTGCTGTGTCCATCCAAATAAGTAGTCGAGTCCTATGAGAGAGCAAGGAAAGCAGTATCACAAAGGGATTTTACCTAGCCTTGAGTTCTTTTATCTTCTCAGATGTTGTGCAGTGTCAATGGGTAATTTGTTCCCAAAGTTTCAGGATAGGGCATCAGTTCCATCTTCAGGAGTGAAGACATCAACATGCAAAATTTTTTGGATATCTTCAGCCTTGAAAATGGTACTGAATTCAACCACATCTAGTCAAAGCCAAAAATAATTGGACTCTCCCAACAACTTTAGGAAAACATCAACTAAATGTGTTTGAACATACAGCTAGAGAAAGGAAACATATACCGTGCATTTCTCTCTAAGCACGACTTTTGAGAACTGGCTTAATAGGAGATTCAGCCAGCAATGCTTGGAAGGGATGTAACATTTTGTCTTCTGACAAGTCATTTCTGATGTTTTGAAGTGCTAAAATCCTTTAAGACATCAGTGACTGTTTACGTGGTCATGACATCACATCCCACAAGACTATTAACAGCACACCACTGTGATAACCTCATATCTTACACAGTGGACTGTACTTATTTATACATCCTTTATGTTAGAAATCTCTCTTTGTACCATATAAATTTCTTTTCAATCATTTGCACAGCACTACTCATCAAAAGAGAAAATGAAAATTCTTCCCTAACTCCATGGAGATGTAATAGTTTCTTGGCTATTCAGGAAGGTCACCTTACTTTATAGACACTGAAGGTTCATTATCATGTTCACAACAGTCCACTAGTAATCCTTATCCTGAGCCAAAACCATTCAGGCTACCACCCCTAGCTATGTGAATATTATCCGTCTATACACTCCTTCATCTTCAAAGTGGTCTATTTTCTTCATTTCCTCACCAAACCCTGTATATATTGCTCTTCTCTTCCATAAATGCAACATGCCAAGCCCACGCCATCCTCTCTGATTGATCACTCTAATAATAATGACACAGATTAAAAAGCATTAAGCTTATCATTATGCAATTTTTTCCAGTATCCTGTTACTTAGTTTCTCTTAAGTCTAAATAATCACCCAGCACCCTCTTCTAAAATCTGTCTGTTCAGTTTGCACTAGCCCCTTGATATGAGAGACAAAGCATCACCACCACAGCAAATAACAAGTAAAATTACTTCATTTGTTTGTGCACACAATTTTTGTTAGTGTCATTTCAAAGTATTTCAACTTGACCGTTTGAAAATGGCTTACTAGCTATCATTACAAAGAGACATTGTACTGCATTCTGTTGTCATTACAAGAATACACATGCTTAATTTTCTCATTATTTACTACAGACCAACCTCCTTACCGGTGACTAATACAATTTCATTGTTGTTGTTGTTATTATTATTACTGTTGTTGATTATGATGTAATTAGATTTAAGGGACTTACAACACTGTTGCTGAAGATTCAAGTCTTCTGGAATGTCATGATGTGTTGATAAGTAAATAGTCACTACACTTTGAAGGACTGTAATGCCTTCAGCTTCATGGTCCAGCAGTTCATGAATGGTGATGTGATTGTCTATATTCAGCATTTATGTTCTGAAAATTCTAATGGCAGTTAATCAATGCATTAATGTGTGCACAACATTTGTCACTCAAGTTACAGATACCCACAAAGTTAACTGAAATGTGACATAGCCCTTAAGAGAGGTATAAGAGAACTGTAAACTGTTCTGTGACCAACTGTAATGCAGTACATCATATTATAATTAAATACCAGACCAATTCCATCATAAAACATGTACAATAAAGAATAAACAAATGACCATTGAACCCAACTTTGTAAAGTATTCATCCATGTTTTGACCCCATAGGGTCATCATTAGGCTGGCTTTTAGAATATATTAAAAGCAGTATACATACAGTATTGCACTGTGGAAGTACGATCTCACTTCTTACAAATATATTTACCATTCCATCTTTCTTTAATACATTCAATTGTTTTTAATTAAAATTTGGTGATAGTTAACTGTCAAAATCTTTTTGAAAAGTGGCAGATGTATATATATATATATATATATATATATATATATATATATATATATATATATATATCAAAAGAATGTGGAATCTTTTAAATATTTGGGTAGCATTTTAACAAATGATGGAAGATGTACTTGTGAAATTAAGTGTAGGATTGCTATGACTAAAGCTGCATTCAACAAGAAGAGGACTCTTTTTACTAGCACATTGGACTTGGAATTGAGGAAGAAGCTAAAGAAGTGCTACGTTTGGTGCATAGCTTTATATGGTGCTGAAACTCGGACGCTTCGGGCATTAGATCAGAAACATCTGGAAAGTTTTTAAATGTGGTGCTGGAGAAGGATGGAAAAGATCAGTTGGACTGGTCATGTGAGAAATCAAGATGTACTGCTTAGAGTCAAGGAGCAGAGGAATATCCTACATGAAATACATAAACGGAAGGCGAACTGGATTGGTCACATTTTGCATAGAAACTGCCTTCTACAAAGGGTTACTGAAGAAAAGATACAAGGGGGGATAGAAGTGACAGGAAGACAAGGAAGAAGATGTAGGAAGCTATTGGATGACCTTAAGGAAAGGAGAGGACACTCTCATTTGAAAGAGGACGCTCTGGATCGTACTATGTGGACAGCTCGCTTTGGAAGAGGCATTGGACCTGTCGTAAGACAGACTACTAAATGAATGAATATATAAAAAAACTGAAAAGGGAGTGCAAATTAAGTACCACTACCAAAAACAAAATATTTGACATGATAGTTAAACAAGACTCCCAACAGATGGCATGGTATTGACAAGCTTTCGCCACTGGAAAAAACTTCGGTACACAGTAAGCCATGAGGTGAACAGGACATACACCACATAAGTGACTAAAGACCTTGTCCCCATAATACATCACCAAATATGTAAGCACTGGGCGACAACAAGTTATGTAACTATCAAGTCAATCGTAATACTTCTAACATTTCAGACTTCTCGTTATAGGACCAAAAAAACCACATGGTACCCGGCAATGAATAAGGCATCAGACAACAGTCAACTACCCACAGCCTTCACCGACATCTGCCACTTGCTATAAGATTTTCACAGTTAACATGTGATAATGAAAATGTGTTTTCCTTTAAAATGTACCACTTGCCATTTACTACAGTTGACATTATCCTTTAATACCATGTACTTCCTTTGTGTAAAGGTACTCCCTGAAGATGGCTAATATCTATAGCCAAAGCATGTCAGAGTAATAACCTTACACATGTTAACTAATGCAACTGTTGGTAATAAATATAATTTTGTATATCTGTTGCATGGAAAATCTATAATATCATGCACCTAAAAACCTTATTTAGGTAATGCAACATTCATTACAAAAACTAAGATCTTCCTACGAGTAATAAAAATAAAAGCAGGATTAGAAAGAACCTAAAGGAATAAACTTTATGGTATACAGTACCGGGCAGAGACTGCACTGCACAGCGGCTTGTACAGATAAATTATGAGAACCACTGCTGTAAACAGCAGGATGTAAATACAAGCATACTTTAAACAACAATGTATGCATCTGTGTGTGTGTGTGTGTGTGTGTGTGTGTGTGTGTGTGTGTGTGTGCACGCGCGCGCACGCTGTAAAGAGCAGACATTTACTGCAAGTGTGCTATATGTGCCCTACATTCCATCCAAATTCAAAGCACTATGTGATCCCTACTACAGTAATGTTGCACTGGCACATGTCAACTAACAGTAATGTTGCACTGGCACATGACAACTAACAATAATGTTGCACTGGCACATGACAACTAACAGTAATGTTGCACTGGCACATGACAACTAACAGTAATCACACACAGCAGTTGCTGATATTAACTGCTACACTTTTATGGCACAACCGATCACTGCAGATAGAATACACTGTCAACCGCTCTGCCAAGTTTGGACAAAAGTTGGAGATAAGAAAATCTCTAGATCTGATAACATCTCAGATATAATCTTGGATGCTTTATCTCTTTCAAAGCAGAATTAAATGCCCGACATGATGTGCTGGAGACGAGAATTTCAGTGCAAGCTACATAAGAAGGCCATTAAACAGAACTCCTCTATATCTGATGTTCAGTGTTTCACACGTCACATTACATGATGCACATATCTGACATTAGGTTCATCAGGGCTAAAAGACTGATATCAAATTTCATCTTCTTTACATAAGATTTAATTCTTTTCAGCATGCAAAAAACTGTACAATAAAGAGTAAACAAACATGATGTATAATACATATACAAAGGCAATAAACTGGTATAAAAATATTCCACTTTCCATACTAAAATATAATTATTTTGTACAATACCATGGAATAAGTTTCAACATCCTGATATAAATAAGTTATGTTTTTCGGCAAGATTTGAAACAATTTTTGATTCAATTTCAATCCCAGCCTCCATTTCTTCAGAGCACAATGCAATTTCAGAAACTGAGGATGGCATCACAAGCACCACCCTCTCTTTTCGAGTCTGGAGTGTGTTCCCTATCACCATCTGTAAAGCACAACAAGTCACACTACATTACAAGATCTGAGATTCTCACAGCCTTGTTGCTGGAAATTCCAGGTCTTTAAGGATGTGACACAGTGCAACTGGATCACTAAACATGTATAGTTTCTTCATCTTCAGGGTCAAGCAAACTTACTGACTTTGAATACGAAGGTACTCTCTAACATCCAACACTACTCAGCCACCAATGTCGTGTCACATCCCAACAGAACAGGATCTTCACAGCTACATTACACATATGAAAAACAAATGGAACTTTTGCAAAATAATCTTCAAGAAATTATCTCAAAATTTGTAGGTTCTCTACAAATACACAAATACCTTGTGTTTGTATTTAGCAAGGGCCCCACGTGCTTTATCAATGAGAAGCTCCTCTTCGGTTTCAAGTTTAAAGGAAACAACATATGCATTAGGAACCCACAAATTTACTAATGGTTCCAACATTTTAGGAACAAGTTGTAAAGATATGGTTGGTGCACCTGCTTCAGACTGCATCTTGTGTACTGGCTGAAACACACAAAATGATTTACACTATGGTAATGAAATTGTGGCAATTCCAAATATTTGGGAATAAAACTAACAAATAACATGAGAGGCAATGTACCTGTAAACATAACATTGAGGTGTGTTCGCATAACCACTGTTGCGATGGAAAAGCAATAAGTGTTAGATATTCTGAATATGTGTCTGCAGCCTTAATCATCCAGCACACAAAGTGCACATGCTGTATTATATTATCATCTGTGGCCTGTCTGATTCTACCATATTTTTCCACATTATCTCACCAATGGCACGACTTTTGGGAAAAAGTTACTGAATATAAAATAAGTGTTCTGATTTTCTCTGAAACTGTTGTCTGCAATATTTCTCATTTGAGCAAGAATTCAGTGAGATATTATCATAAATGTAAACATGTCTTCATACAAAGTGCACATTATTCTTGTCAGATTTCAGTGACATTAATATTTCTGACAGATTTTTTAAAAATACCCAAATAACACATTTCATAAAAGTCCGTCCAATGGGAGCTGAGCTAGTGTTCCATACGAATGGACAGACAGGTGGACATACAGAGAGACAAACAAAGCTAATAGTCCTTTTTTGCAATTTTGCAAATGTGCCTAACGAATGCATGCAAGAATGAAGTAAGAGCACATTAAAGGCCCAAGTGCATCGAGGCCGTAAGGGCTCGAACCCAATGTTAATCAATCAATCAATAAATCAATCGAGAGCACATTAAATTTAAAAAATTCCTGCTACTGTTTGGTCCAGAATCTTTTGTCTTCCTGACTGCTATATAAGAATACAAATTAGAATACACAGAACTATAATTTCATGATTTTGTGCATTGCTGTATATACTGATTTGGAACTTGGTCCCCTACATTAAAGGAAGAACACAGCCTGACTGCACTTAAGAATGGGGAACGAAGAAGATATTTGGGCTTAAGAGGGAGGACATGAAAGGTAAGTGGAGAAAATAGCATAATGTGGAGCTTCATGATATCCAGAGCTCACCAAATATTAGTAGGGTCATCATATCAGAGAGGACAAGATGTGTGGAATATGTGGCATGTATACAGGAGAACAGAAATACTTAAGGGGCTTTTGTGGGGAAGCATGGAGGAAGGAAGGAGACCACTTGCAAGACCTATGCATGGGTGGTAGGAGAATATTACAACACATCTTAATGAAGTAGGATGGGAGAGTGTGGACTGGATCAATTGCGATCAGGATTTGGAAAGGTGTTACATATTTTGTGTACAAGGTAATGAAAATTTGTGTCATATAAAATACAGAGAATTTCTCAACTAGTCAAGGCACTATTAGCTGCCCTCAGAAGGACTTGCAGCTGGTCAGTACGTCAGTTGTTCAGTCAGTCACTCAGTTATGTAATTGGCTGGTTGGCCAGTTAGTTAGTTGGATACATTCAGTGAAAGCATACTATTTACAACATTACACAATTTGGATTTCAAATTGCATACTGACCATTTTATTTGAAGGAATGTAAAAATCTGAAACGGCAGCTGCAAGATACAGCATTGCACGTGAACCAAATGGAGCAAGACACTCACAAGCAGCCCTCAGAAGCCACAAATATTCAGTTAAGGTTGTAAACGAGATGCAAAACAAACTGCCAGAATCCTTCGTTGATTTGTACCTCATTAATATAGGCAGTACTGCATTCACACAATCATTTTTAACTGAAAATAATCAAACAATATGAATTACACAAGAAATATAAAAGATCTCATAGATACAAAAAGAAATTTTGCTATGGTGATTTTACTAGTTTTAAATAAAAATACCTCCTAAAGAAACATTACAGTTGTAACACGACCTCAGAAGAACCTCTTTTCAATAAACGCATTTTTACTGTATTATGGAAAGCCTTTAGCGTGTATTTTGCTCTCTCTCTAAGTACTATTAAGGTCCTCTCAATCAATGTACATTATATGACAGGTTCGGTCAGATTTCCGTCAGCTTTATTTCTATATAGCTCTAGGCCTGGCTGGATTTATGTCAAACTTATGTTAACACTGCTTTAGGTTTAGTTGGCTTACATCAGCTTTATATTAACAGAGAACTAGGTAGAGTGAGATTTATATCATCTTTATTCTCTGAACAGGTATGTGGATTAATTTTAAATATTCCATTTTCTATTTGAAGTTAACAACCTAAAGATGTTATAAAAACAGTTCATTTTATGGTACTCTGCAACCTAATGCACTAAAATGGCAACTTAATATGGATGTGTGGAAGGTGATCATCTAATTTAACTCCACTTATCCGGATGGTGGTTATCTGGATCGCCAATTATCTGGATTGGATTGGCACTTTGGGCATATTTGTCAATAATTCTACAAAACTTGCCTTGAAATTACCAATTATCGGATCAAGTACCACACAGTGTTATGGCTTCTAGAACTTCAAATCAGGCATGGTCAAAAGGTTTAGATGCAGATACATACTGTAAATAGTAACAGCCAAACTTCAGACTGCAATATTGCCTATTATCAAATAAAAATTTAATTATCCGGATTTTCTGCATATCTGGATGGCTCACCATCCCAATTAATATGGATAAGTAGAGTTCTACTGTAATAATGATTTTCGGAGCATACATGCATAGAACTGGCTGCCTTACATGATTACACCAGTACTTAGGCATTCACAAAATTTCTTGTTTATACAAAAATAATGAACAAAGATTTACAATGGTGCATGATAATAAATGAGCTACATTAGTCTGAAACTGTAATGAAGAATACACGATCAATTCAATGCTGACAGTAATCACTGGAATTCAACTTACCCACCACCGATGTCACATCTTCCTTCTTCTGAACCTCCAGCATGTCAAGGAATTTTTGCCCAATGAAATGCCGAACAAATGGCTCCAAAGATTTTAACCTAAAAGCATTTTGTTACTATTACGCTCACGCAGATAGCAGGCATACATACGAATTAGTACATTACCTACAAGGATTCCAGTGAGCATGTTTGAGGGGCTAGTAGGATATTTGAGGGATTTAACAGGCTAAAAACCCACATACAACACACCACTGAGGCATGTTTGGCTCTTTGCATCTTGGAAACTTCTTAGACGGTCATTCCACTTAATCCTCTGCAGTCGCACTTCTTGTTATTGTTCATACTTGTGCACATATTATAACATGTTGTTACTATTATTAGGATTTATTATACTTCTTTTAGGAGCTTCTTATACGGAACAATAATTTAATTATGTTAAGTTCACTGATTCAACATAACCTCATATCGTCATCTTGTCTATAACATGGCATAAGACGTCTTCACAAATTCTGCGTATAACTGTAATTTATTTACCAAATTTCGTACTCATAGACATAACCAATAAATACTAAATAGTATGATTGCGTGTCGTTTTCCGTAACTTTTGCATTTGTTTCATTACACTCCAAGAACACTAACCTGTAAATGAAAATCACGACATAATTCTTCTCTAAGAAATATTCAGCAGACGCGGAGCCTCGTGTTCCAGCGCTGAAGTTGTCCACAAATCGAACTGTGTTATGTTCCAAAGGTACAGTTGTACCACCGGACTGTAAATGTGATAAATATTTACTGTTAACATGTTTTAGTAACTAGGGCCCTGAACTATGCAAGAAGTTCCTTACCGTGACTAGAACTATCTTCCGTTCCGGAGTGATATGCTGGCAAAATTCACGTAGTTGTGTTGTCTTTTCTTCAAAATCAGCTGGAGTCGAATGAGTTACATAGAATTCTTCCCACTGAGACGTCATTTTCTTATATCTGAGCTTCGAAACTGTCCGGCTGTATCATGGAATATTCTCTTCCTGACCCACAGGAAGTATTATAGCACGGATTGCGTAGACCTTCGACGCAGTACAATGCATGAAGAGTAGTCATGACACTTTGCGCTATAATTGTAAGATTTAAAAGCATGTGATATACAAGATATGAATTGGCTACCCTACAATGGATGTGTCACCAAAGAAGGACGTACATACCCAAATGCCTCCCAGAAATAGAATGAGAATAGATATAGGTTAGGTAGGCCAATGACTGCACAAAGATTTAAAAATAAAACAGCCATACAATCTTTGACTAGAATATTCCACGCTACGCATCTAAGTTCGCAAATACTATCTAGCACAGATCACGAATGACGGTATCGGATAAGTGAGTACAAGACGTGCGGTATCTAAGCAAGCGTACGTGTTACTAGGGATCATAGAGATGACAAATTCGCCAGGTAATGGGGCTGTGACCGATCCACAATCGTGGAAGGAAAAGGGTAACTTGGCTTTTAAAAATGGTGATTGGGATGAAGCGTGTGAGTGTTATACCAGAGCCATTCAGCAGACAAAAGAAGATACACCAGAGAAAGCAGTGTATTACAAAAACCGGGCGGCAGTACATCTCAAGAAAGGCGAATACATGGACGCGCGCGATGATTGTACTTCGGCACTTGATATAGTAGTGAATGATCCAAAGGCTCTGTTCAGAAGATGTCAGGCCTTGGAAGCATTGGAGAAATTCGAAGAAGCTTACCGTGATGCCAGGCAGATTCATACAGTTGACCCAGGAAACAAGGCCATCCAACCAATTCTGGAAAGACTTCATCAGATAGTTCAGGATCGCATGCAGCAGAATGCACAGACAACCAACAAAGTTGCACAAATGTTTAGGTATACATTTGATATGGAAGAGGAGAAAGAAAAGCGGGAAACTGCCATAAACAACTTACTGGTGCTGGCACGTGAGAAAGCAGGTGCAGAAATTATGTATGAGAAAGGTATTGTTAATAAAATCTGTAGTCTGCTGAAAGTTGAGAAAGATAAGAATATGTTTTTAAGTGGTGTGAGAATTGTGGGTGAACTGTGTAAGAACAATGTGGAAAGGACGAAAGGTGTTCTACAGGAAGTTGGTGTCCCATGGTTCATAGACATTTTAAACAGCAGGGAGGAAGCACAAGTGAATGCAGCGCAGTACTGCATTCAGACAATTCTCAATAGCCTAAGTGGGATGGATAAAACAGTCAGTAAGCCCCAACCAGAACTTTGTGAGCAGAACAAGAAGGAACTAGACACTCTTCTCACTTGCCTTGTGTGTGCAGTAACCAGTCGCACTATCTCAGGATTGGCTCGAGATGCTCTCATGGAACTTATCACTCGCAATGTTCATCATTCTGCATTGAACTGGGCCGAGCGTCTGATCGAAATCCAAGGTTTGCATCGTCTGTTGGAGGTTGCAAGTGAGTTGGAAGAGTACAAATATGAGTCTGCTATGGAAATTACACCATCTACACATACCATTGCATCAGTTTGTCTTGCTCGTATCTATGAGAATATGTACTATGACCAGGCTCGTGTACGATTCCATAATAGTGTGGATGATTTCATCAAAGATAAACTCATGTCACCGGATATAGAGTCAAAGGTGCGTGTAGTGGTGGCATTGACATCTCTCCTTTTAGGACCACTTGATGCGGGCAATACAATTTTGTCACGGGATGGTATTATGGAAATGATTCTTGTTATGGCTGGTACAGATGATGTACTGCAACAGAAGGTGGCCTGTGAGTGCATCATTGCTGCATCTTCCAAAAAGGAGAAAGTGCATTGCATCATCAATCAAGGAGTTAACATCCTGAAAAAACTATATCAATCCAAGAATGATAATATTCGTATTCGGGCCCTCGTTGGGTTGTGCAAACTTGGCAGCAGTGGGGGCACAGATGCTTCAGTACGCCCATTTGCTGATGGTTCTACAACTAAATTGGCTGAAGCTTGTCGGAGATTCTTGATTCATCCTGCCAAGGACTGTGACATGCGACGGTGGGCTGTGGAGGGCCTTTCATACCTCACATTGGATGCTGATGTGAAAGAGAAGCTGGTAGAAGACAAAGATGCACTCCATGCTTTGATCGCACTAGCCAAGACTGGTGATCAGTCTGCAGTGTATGGTTGTGTAACAACACTTGTTAACCTGGTCAATGCTTATGAGAAACAGGAGGTGATCCCAGAGATGGTGGAGCTTGCAAAATTTTCAAAACACCATATTCCAGAAGAACATGAACTGGATGACCCAGATTTTGTAGCTAAGAGACTTGAAATTCTGGCAAAGGAAGGTGTTACAAGTGCATTAGTGGTTTTATCTAAGACTGAAAGTCAAAATACAAAGGAACTGATTTCCAGAGTGTTCAATGCAATATGCTGTCAGAAGGACCTGAGAGGTCTGGTTGTACAGCAAGGTGGAGCAAAGGTGCTGCTTCCTATGGCTTTGGATGGAACTGAAAAGGGAAAGAAGCAAGCTGCTCAGGCTATTGCTCGTATTGGGATTACTATTAATCCAGAGGTGGCATTTCCTGGACAAAGAAGTGCTGAAGTTATTCGTCCACTTTTGTCATTACTGTCACTAGATTGTAGTGCCCTAGAGAATTTTGAAGCTCTTATGGCACTTTGTAACTTGGCAGGTCTCAATGAGAACATCCGAAGAAGAATAATCAAGGAAGGTGGTGTGTCAAAAATAGAAAACTACATGTATGAAGAGCATGAATTATTAAAACGGGCAGCCACACAAGTGATGACAAATTTGATCATGTCTCCAGATGTTGTAAAGATTTATGAAGGTAAAAATGATCGCACAAAGCTTCTGGTACTGTTATGCAGTGAAGATGATGAAGAAACAAATATGGCTGCAGCTGGTGCTCTCGCCATACTCACTTCTTCTAGCAGAAAGGCATGTCGGAAAGTGTTTCAACCAGAAACCTGGTTAGAGATTTTACATCACCTCTTGGTGAACCCATCTAAAGACCTGCAGCACAGGGGAATTGTTATTGTCCGTAATATGATGCGTAGCTGCAAGGATGTTGCAGAGAAACTCATTGCCACTGACATAATGGAGATTCTCATGGCCCTTTCCACCATTCAGGAGGAAGGAAAAGAGAAAATACAGGAATATGCTGGAGAGGCACTAAAGGCAGCAGAAGAATGGAAACTTATCAGAAAGCCTGGTGAAGAAGAGGAAGAAAGTGATGTAGAATAGTGCTACAGGCAGCCCATAGCTACATAACCTTTATAATTCTTGATTTTTACAGTCTTTTAATGAACATTATGTTCACTGAATTGCAAACCATGAAATATTTGTGTGTAGGCCTACACAAATTTTATTGCTTACCGTAACACTCTGATTTTATGAACAAAACTGCCTATATGAGAGTAGTGTACAGTGACTTTTCTAGACAATGGAGCCTGAAGTGAGCGTATGCATTATGGGCTGATATGATCTGCTGGGAGGAGTGCCCCACTACAACATCTGACTATGCAGCCCCAGAAGAATCTTCCCAAGTTGTGTAACTGCAATCTTAGAGCAGCGGTTCCCAGCCTGTGGGCCATGGACCCCCATATATCCATGAGACGTATCCAAAGGATCAGTGAATTATATATAATGTAGACTAACAAAATAGTATGGCTTGTACATATACTGTTATTTCTTAATATTATTTTATTTGTTGTTAGTTTATGTCATGTATTTTCACAGTGCAGCCTGTAAGTACAGCTATTAACATCTGTTTCAATTTTCTTGGGACAGCCACAGGTGCACCACGACAACAACTACAACGGAGGTCAATACTCCACCCCAAATTCCGACATTTCAGGCTACCCACTATTTGTAAAACGAGATCTTGTCCCCCCCCCCCC
>Ga0268261_10001597_pt1 | contig 15724 bp, 5 predicted proteins | sample TergutNc150P1_FD_190353 | JGI IMG/M metagenome (GOLD analysis project Ga0268261, IMG submission 190353) | Nasutitermes corniger P1 segment gut microbial community from laboratory colony in Florida, USA - Nc150 P1 (SPAdes) (version 2) | ecosystem: Host-associated > Arthropoda: Insects > Digestive... | reverse complement strand
GGGGGGGGGGGGGGGGACTGAAGGGGTTATATTGACGGTAGGGACATGGTAACTACGCTAAGGCACCGTTCGCCCTGCAAGTAATGATGGTATTTTTACTGATATTTAGTGGGAGCTCTGTCTTATTTGGCTACCCCCACTTCTCCCGTAGTAAATGCTAAACCTGGAATACGAGGAGGTACTGTAGTAATACTTCCGTCTGTCAGTCAAAGATATTTATATTGAATTCTGTGTGAGGGTTTAGTTGTAGCTCTTAGACATTCCGCGCAAGAAAGTCTTCCTTTATATTTTATCTCGGCAATATCGCATGTTTTAAGCTTAGAAGGTACTGTGATGTTGTATGTGGAACGGATCAATTCTAAGAAGTTATTGATGTTTATTTTTCACTTGCTCACAGCGACTTCCTATACGTATATTGTGTTCAAATATATTACCCACGCGTTTTCTACTTAACATTTATGTTTGTTCTCACGTCAGTATAATTACTAAAAATTTTGAAAACAAATTAACGCGTAGGTTTAATACAGACAGGACAATAATATGTTAAGATACTGTGATAACTTTTGCATCAAACAATAACTTACACTAGGCTATATGCATACTTGTGCCATATGCGTCGTAACGGAAAGCGTGAGACGTGCAATTGGACAAGACTTTGCGACAGGTCGGACGTTACAATATCTCGCAAATAGTTGAGAGTTTATTGTTTCTTGCTTCCTGAAGCTATGTGCTCCTGGGACATTGCAGAGGAGGGGTTAAAATGCAACTTTATGACTCCGCTTACAATTGGGTAATATTTTTAATGTTTAAAGCTGTTTCTACGGTCTTGTTTTCTATTTTATAAAAAGCGTTTACATATTTCGGAAGCTACAGACCTTGAAAAATTTTTGAGCCATTATATTATGGCATCCCTTCAATACTCGTAGTTCGGTCGCAAGGATCCTTTCAAGACTTACTACCTCGAAGTAATCTGTCATGTGGGAATTGCGGAATGTACGACAAAGGTACGGCTTCGAAGTGTTCATCCGACGACTTTATTTCCTGTTGACGTTCTGGGGAGACTGACGTCTAGGAATGCAGTATGCTTATAACAATGCTTTTTGTTTTCATTTTTCAGTGTTAAGGTTTTCTTTACGTTCTGAGGAAGACTGAGGGAGAATGTTGTGTTCGGAAATGCCGTATTTTCATTTCAGATCTCAAAGCCAGTTTACAATCCAGGGTTTGAACCATGGGCTTTCGGCTTCATTATTCCCTTGTTGCTGTAGCGGTGTGGAGGTGTGGATGAATAAAGCGAGTCGAAAAGTCCATCCCTCCTAGTTCAGGACATGCTCGCCACTGTGTAAAATGGGTTTTATATAACCTCTCGCTTTCAAGTTTTAATTCACTTAGTGAAGAACATGATAGTCTGAAATTGTTGAATTTTACTAGGCATACCATTTATAAAAACATTGTTCCTACCTTGACTTCTCAGGTTTTCTTGGGCCAGTCAATAGGCCGCCAAACCGAAATCGTGCTGTTTGGTACAGCGTAGTCCTGAAGCACAAAATATGTACGTACGCTGCATTTGCATTCCGAATCGTCAAGTTGTATGACGAAGGCTGTGTTTTTGTCATATTAAGCAGAAAGTAGACGATGAGTCTGTTAAATATTACACCTGTGCTGTGCCTTAGAATGAATAAAAATCTTATCTCCCTTCTAAGTTAATTGTGATTCGCTGAAAAGATGTGATTTTTAAGCGTACGTATCTTGTGGAAGATTAATGGGTCACTCCTGTGTCTTTGTTACCACAAAAGCTAATGTCGGAAAGAATTGACTGAGTTTCACAAAATTCTGCATAATTTTGAAGCTAAGTTCATAAACTTTAAATACTTTGTTTCCAAATTCCTAAGTGAGGCCGTGCCATACTTTGAGGTGGAAAAGACATCGTCATGGTGCAGTGTATTAAATGTAGCCTGATATAATTATCAAACAAATAAAGGTGTGTTGACTGAATGATTTTATACTAAAATATTACCTGGTGATAGACCTGTTAAGTTATATGACTTGTTGGCTTATGTGTGCAAGTGACCGTGGGGAGTGCTTTAAAACAGAAGATTTTTTAAATTACATACTTGTAACTTACAAGTTTATTTCCACTTACTGATGTTAGATCCAATCTTTATTTGTGCTAGATTAATTCCCCACTCAAACAAAAAATTTATTTCAAAATATGACTTTGAAAAATTACGTCAACATATGCACATTATTTATAGGTTTTGTGTTTCTACGAAGTTATTTTTACACACAAGCCCCTTAAATAATAAACTTTTATTAATATATAACAAATAATTGGTGATAATTGGTGATCGGCAATGATAGTTTACATAGTGACACATACATTAATTGTACACTGTCGTAAAGTGACAATTGTTTATTTTTCATGCACCTGCCGAAATGCTTTAGTGTCGCGTTAGAGCTGCTGTGTTGTACTCGAAAGGCGGTCTGTTCAGCTGGAGAGCTGATTGTCCTGACATATTTTTACTGTTTTCCAACTTATTCCAAGACAATACAAGCACTACCATTTTCGAACAGGCCGGGGTCTTCAAGTCGTTTGGTTACTTTATATTACCTCTTTTTATGATTTATGCGCTTGAGTCATATTGTATAATCCACGGATGAATTCAAGGGATCAATCTCACGAAATCTTTGTTGTCGTTTTCACGTCCTTACTATTACAGAGCGGAGTAGATCAGAGACACTATCGATACTTAACTACGGTTGACAACAGGAGCTGTACTGAGGGTATCTGTTGCCTCTCATTGTTGGTCTAATAAGTTTTAAAACGTGCCCCGCTGTGGCTTACACAGGATAATGCGTACGCGCGCCTTTTGTGTACGATACACGTCTTATGTTTGCTGTAATAAATTCACACCACCACCGACTTATGAAGTGTTTTCATAATCGTCCTTTGGAGTGTCATTCTCCGGTTTCGGCAGGAGTGTTTCATGTTTAAGATCTTGTGTTCTACATTTCTTATAGACTCTAAACAGTAACCACGGAAGAGCAAAACCAAGTAAGAGAAGCACTGCAAACCTCAACCATAAAAACCAAGTTGCACTGTTGGTGCCAGGCTCCGCTTTATATGATACTGTGAAGTCTAGTGTCTTCTTCGTAGAGATGTCCAGCTCATGTGATGGGGTACTGACCAGGTTTGGCTTCGTGTCTGTAGAGATGTCCGGCTTATGTGATGGGGTGCTTGTCAGGTTTAGTTTCTTGCTCGTAGATATGTCCAGCTCGTGTGATGGGGTACTTGCCGGGTTTATTTTCGTGCTTGTAGAGATGCCCGGCTTATGTGACGAATTGACTGACCGAGTTGTCTCTGAATCACACAAAGACGACCAATTTTTGGGGGACCATGTATCCCACTTCTTGTTCAAGTACTGACATTTTACCGTTCTGTTGTAAGAGGGGGCCAGCTTACTGTGAATCCAGCATATTAGCCCCTGAAACACGACCCCACATTGCCAGGGATTATTATCCAGGTTCACATCCTTCAATTTTTCGTGTGAAGACAGGGAGTCATTATTCAGAAGGACCAGTTTGTTGTTGCTTATATCAAGGAACGTCAGGTTAAGTAGTAATGAGAATGTTATTGAAGAGATATTTGATAATTTGCATGACTGTAGATCGAGAAAGGAAAGGGAGGATGGGCCATTCAGAATAGGTGTGTTCCATTCCAAGCTACCTAGGTTATTTCTTCGGAGAATCAGCTTATTCATTTTTTGGTTACCATTGAACAAGTTAGGAGATATTGAAGTAAGGCGGTTATTGGCAAGATCTATTTCTGTAAGGTTCTCCAATTTCTGGAACGCTTTCTCATTAATTTTTTCTATCTTGCAGTGGTGAAGATATAGATACCTTACGGACTCATAACTGAGTAGAGCGTCCTCTTCGAGGGTCTGTAGAACATTAAAAGATACATTCAAAAGAGACACCGGTTGATCGTTTATTGTACTGGGCACACTACTCAAATTTCGGTCACCACACTGTACGTTCACCGCAGATCCCCAGTCCGTGTCCTCTGGGGTACATGAGCAGATTTCAGCAGAAGGCTGGACGGGCCGTTGAGTCGTATTCCTATACCACATAGCCAATATGCCAAACAACAATATGCAGGCAGCAAACTTTCCACAGGGTATCATCGTGATGATCCTGAAACAACATTATTTTACAGAAATGTACTGCCCACAGGATAGAAATAGGACTCCTAATATCTCTATCTTAATGGACACTACCTTGTTGTTACTATTTAAAGTGGTCTAATAGTAATCGCTGCCACCAGTCTAGCCTGGAAACTATATAATATCTCAGATTTACTGGTTTCACTAGTTGCAATCTATAAACATAAATAAATTTAGAATCAAAGTAATGCAATCCATTAAAGTGGTAAAATAATTAATGAAAGTATTCTATATATACGTTATAGTATTACAAAGAAATTAAAGTTAATATAATTTGTTACACTCAGTAATATGTATGCAAGTTTAGTTACTTGTATTATTTTATCAGATATTAAATTATCTGTCTCGCTTCTTAATATAAAACAGTACGCGTCAATTTTGAATTTATATACGTAAAGTTATTTAAGTTTCGAAAGTTGCTCGACTCGGATCAAAGAATAATTTAGTATTTTAAAATGCAATCAGCACGGCTTATCTTGAACTAGTAGGAGGCAGTAGAGTTCCACAAACATCGTAGTCACTAATTTATCAAAGTATAGGTAGCTTCCACTATTTTATTCTTCAAAGTTGCAGGTACGTAACGGCCGGTAAAACGAGTGAAGGCGATCACCTATGCGTACTGAGTTATGTAGAAGCGAAATGATTAGTCAGGCGTTCCAAAATAGTAGTAAATTTTCGCGTCACATAGTGAGCTTATAGGTGTAACAAACTACTGTAGTATTGCTGAGTTAGTAAGAGTCAAACGGTCGCTAAATTCTTGCACAGCAAATGTTTAAAATTTCGATGCCTGTTTTCTTGTTAAATTAATTCTTACAATTTTGACATTTATTACAGAATTAATTCCTTTGTAAGTATATGAACGAGACTGCATTTTTGTAAACTTGTGCGTTTTGCCTACTTTAATAACAAATTTGGTTCTCCTTCGCTTTATCGCAGCGTTATCTGAACCTGAAAATTTGTGAAGTCATGCAGAAGCTTAACCTGATTTCATATGGTAATGGTTAATGTAATAAAGTTAAACATAAATTCGTCCCCTTTTCAATTACGGCACCATGAAAACATTAGGGGCCATTGATTAAAAGTTCCATTTATTATGGGCCTGCAGATTTCCGCCCCTTAAACTCACTTTTCCGGAAAAGAGTGATGTGTGTGTGTGTGTCATTCGAGATACACGTGGAGTTCTTTTATATCCTTAAGTACAGTGGCTTTTAAAAATAGTGCTCATTGAACCAAAATTAGAGTGGTCTGACAGAATTTCGTGGAAGTCTGCAGAGGGGTGTATAAAAAATAATGGCGGGAGACGCACTGAAATAGCTCTGGTTCTGGCCAGGTAAAGGTCTCTGTTACTATGAAATTGAGGTAAAAATTTGTGGCATTATGTATAATGGTATACAGCCCTTAGATATGGCAGTGTGAAATATGTTACATTTAAAAGCAAATTACGAACAGAAGACAATATTTATAAATGTCGCGTGTGTTGGAATCAGATTTTGCCGTCTTATTCTTCACATTCTGAATTTATTTGACAGTTGAGACAAAATATATGCTGTTTGTTGTAGTAGGCAGCTAGAGGAAACTTTGTTTGCCGGAAAGGTACTGATATGAGTCAGGACGAATTTTTATATTTATGTGTGCTGAATGGTTTGTGACAGAAAATACAGTCCAAAACATGAATATATAATTTTGACAGTACATATTTTATACGCATTATGAATACAATTGTAGATTTTTAGGGATCGACAATTATTTTTTCATCCAACGTCTGAGACGATTTGACCTTTATAACATGGCTGAAGATAATTCCCTGTCACGTAATCATTAGTTATCCAAGACAGAAGCGTTGGAATATCGTCAAAGAATTAACACACCGGGATGATAAGCAAAGAGTATAGTTTTATTTTTATGAGACGTGAATTGTGACGAAATAGTTTTGGTTTAAGTTCGGTATGAATTATTGTGTTTGTAGCATTAAATACTGTACATTCACAGATTGATCGCTTGATAATTGCACATATCAAGACTTGTTTATACGAATTATGTTTAAGTACAGTATGTAACTCTATCCTTAGGCCAGCGTTAACATGCATTCAGGTAGAGCCACAACTTTATTAACAACTGTAGTTGTCCTACTAGCTATGATACAAGCAGCTTCCACTCATGAACAGGAAATTTTCACAGGGAAATGTCGGATCATGTTAGAGTTCTACTGATGAAATTTGTGCCGTTAATGGCACTATACAATAATCTCGTAATAGTCACACTTGACATGAAAATGAAATTGTTTTATTTTCAGGTTTATTCTACAAAGGACAGTTGTGATAATCACTCTTAATTGGCTGCGCTATCAGTGTTTATAGTGGCTCTAATTGGCGAAACTTACTTTGGCGTAATTTTGTACGTTTGTGGTCGGACTCATTTGTATTTGCTATCTACATTCATTCAGTGGCTACAGTGAAAAAAACTACATATTTGTATGCCGACGAAACTGAAACACGCAATAATGTGTTCACATGTGTAAGAACTGCTGTCTAATTTCTTTACCTACATTTTCTTGTTGAAGGACGACACTCACAGCACATGTTTACGCCAGCAAGTACGACCATCGACTTACGTTACTCAACGAGCGCTTACAATCGATTGTCCTTTTCACTGTACTGGCTGACCACTCTTAACGTCGCGCTATACACCACCATCTTCCGCACTGCAAGTTTGTTTTGAATTTGGTTCTGTCGTTGGCTTGGCACAGCTTACTCTGTACACCCCGAAATTGGCCGAGGATTCTGGGTCGTACATGCTTGGCTTTTACTATTGCCATTCGACCAAGTTTCGGCGGCAAAGCTTTAAACACGCGTAAAATTGTATGTCGTAATCGAGCGCTTTGTTTTCATTTCTAAGATCTTGTACACCGCAGAAAACTCGGCAGCAATCAGTCAACAACTGTGCCAGGCGCGGCGTATTTGTCTCACAGCAACATACGCACCCACTTTGTTAGTTTATAAACTGGGCCCAGTGTCAAATCTCCCAGTTCATTATCCTACCCTAGGAAGCTTCTCCGAGTGTCAAACTATTGTCTACGTCTTTCTACACAATCTTTCTCTCATCCTACATGTCTCAGTGAAGATGTTCCAAATTCAGAGACGTGTCTTATAGTGATTTATTAAAGTTTTACTGCGATATATAGGCCTGTTTCTCAAATACATAAGAATTTAGAACTCCACACTTTATAAGTACTGAAAGTCTTAATGATATTCTTTTATTTCAGAGATATTTATGTACGTTAAGTTTTTTTTTAATGTGACGGAACAAACTTTAATAACGTCCATTAATATGCCGCCCTTGAAACATCATGTCGCTGCTGCGTGTAGGGCAAGGGTCTTTGATGTTGAAAAGGTAACTGTGTTTGGATGTTTATTTACATTGATCTAATGACCAAAGACAGCACGGCGCTGAATCTATGTTCTTTAAACTCTGCTATAAGGTACTGTAGTTGCATCAGTTGCATGTCTACGCCGGTGATATTACTTTGAAAGATGGAAACGTAAGTTGTATAAACAAGAAAGCTGAAACCTTTTTCGCGCCTAGTGAGGAATTTGGTCTCATCAGCAGAGTGTAGGATAATACCATAACGTAAAGGTAGTTGCTAAACCGTTTTAAAGAATTTCAGAATTGACATACTTGGGAGCAATACTAACAAATAAAAATTTCATTCACAAAGAAATTAAGAGCAGATTAAATTTGTGGATTTATTTTCAGAATTCTTTGTTTTCCCCCTTTCTTACCTAAGCACGTGAAGACAAAATAGACAATACCATAATTGTGGCCATGCTTTTTAGGGACATCAGCGTGCACAGAACAATCCTTTAGGTTAGGAACCCGGGGGTTTTATTATCTATTTTGTAAATGCGAACATTTATTTGATACTCTGTCGTAAAAGCATTTTTATCCATAAAAAAGTGTCCCGAAACGTCGAATTTTAATCACTTGACGCCACACAATAATTCAGAAGCGGCATATTCTAAACTAAAACTTAACTAAAGCCTTTAATATAATAGATAAACATCACTTAAAAATACAAACAATCCTTTCTTTGCAAGAGCGTCACTTGTGGTTAAATTAAAACGCAAAGCCCCTTTCTGAGATATTAGTGTATGCCTGGGCACACCCTGCACACTCCGTACGCATGCCTATGTGTATGGTTGTGAAATTATGTCTCCCTTATTCAGGAAAGAACATACAATGGGCCTTACAGCAGATTTTCGTACCATAACCCGTAGTGGAAGGAAAGTTTACTGATATTTCGGTTGACTTTGCAAATGCCATCTTGAGAGTGAGCACCAACCGCGACACTCTAGGGAGTGGAATACGCTGAGGTTATTCGAGAGCAGGATGTTGAGGAAAATGTTTGGGCCTAACTGGGAAGACGGGATTGTAAACTGCGTAAAATTAGGTAATGAGAAACGCCATAATTTGTACCTCTCGCCGACTGTATTGACGTGATCAAATAAGGAATGGTGAGAGGGGCGCGGCGTGTAGGACTCTTGAGAGCCTGAAAGAAAGAGACTACTTGAAAGGAATAGGTTAGATATGAGGAAAAAGTAAAATAAGGGTAAATTTCTCCCTACAACATGCCATGAAGACACGGGGGATGGGGCAGAAGTATAGCACTAACCTTTCTTTAATCTCGGCGCTACGTGGGGTTGGATGGTCAACGCCAAGCTCCAACTACTTTACCCCCAGGAGAGAGACCCGCTACCCATTTTATAGGAAGCTGGGTGGGACTCTGAGTATTTCCGGCAGTGTGGGCAAAATCTCTCCCCTCCCCCCGGAGTTCGAACCCGAACTGTTAAGCCCCTACCGATTCACTGTACCATCTACGCTATTCCGGCCCTCATAATTACGAGGTTAGTACTAAAATGCAACGTGTCTTTAAAAAGTAGATGGAAGGATGTGTAATGACCATGTCTTTTTCGTGATATTATTATGTGGTGTTGTAAACACAACTGTGAACTTTTATATTCAGTACAATGCGGGAAATTTCTTTACTAGCTGATAAGTTTTTCGTTCATTAAAAAGAATTTTGCTGCAAGGAGTTAGTAATAATATCACTTTATACTAATACAAACACTACAATCAAAATCTAGCACACAAGAAGAAAACGTTTACCTCTTTATAAATGCTTGCTGAATAGGACGATTGAAGTGTGGAAACGTAGAATACGCTAAACATGTGGTTATTTAGCAACAACAGGAAATTTCTTAAAGAGCTACATAACGATCGGCCAAATACAGGGTCAGAATTACAGATGGCTGCTTCATCAAAATATGGCGGCATAGAATGCGAAGTGTAGGGAAAAAGGCCAATTCATTAAAGCTGTAGTGAACAACATTCAATTAAGATAATTTGATTTTACAATGTAGGCCTATATGATGTCATTGTGTTAGTTGTGGGTAATTTGGGTTTATCAAAACGTATAACCCATACTGTTAAAAAAAACGAACATTCAAGTTTTAAACCGTGGTACTTTATCTACAAATATGTATCTCTGCATGTAAAAATATCAGTATATTTTGTTGACAGATACAAGTATTTATCCTAGCAGTGCGTTGTTTTTCGGTTGTTTGTCTATGGATCCGGAGTTTTTTTACTCACGACAGAAGCTCGTTTTTGGAAGCAGAATTTACAGTATTGTATGCAGGCTCCTGTAGCTTCCATTCCACCCAAATTCAGATCTTACAACGAAAGTTTTAAAATCATTATAATATTATGCTCTCATCTTCACGGTGCCCCAGGTGGCAAAACTTCATTACATTTCGCTACTAAAGTTTATTTTGCATTATTCTTTACCCACGTTCCTGATATAACTACGATATAAAACCCATAAGTTTTCCTTCAGGCTTTCCCTGATTAATTACCTATTAGCTATGATTAAGTTACGTGTGATGATGTAAGCTTCTTACCTTCGGCGATTTTTAGGTCCACTTGTTCACGGTTTTGAAAGGTGGCGTTGCCAGAATCGCTTGTCTTCTTCGAGTAATCTAGTATAAATGTGCAACCTGTATCAGTATGTAATAAAACGTAGAGACACAGCTATTGTGAATGAGAACATGAAACGTGTAAATTAAAACACAACCTGGTCTGAACTGAGCCAACACTAATTCAATTAGAATAGAGCGCAATACGAGCTTGCTTTATCAATCGCAAGTCCGAAGAAACGTCGTATCAGTTTGGATGTCGAGATTAGAAAAGTAGCATGGCACGTCCTTATCTTGTGCTCCTTCAAGGACTGCTGCAGCTTTGATAAATGACAGGACGATGTTTTGTGTGACACGTAGCAGGTTCCAGTTTTCAGATAACAACAAAACACACCGATTGGACGCCTTCTCGCTAACAAAGACTCATTTTGCGACGATCTAGTGAAAACAAGAGGCACATTTTCGTCTGCTTCGAACTCACAAAGCACAGGTAGCCGAGAACAGCGGTGGGAATTTTCTGTACACCCTTCTGTAAGTGAAGAAACTGATAATTAGCTAGTACTAATAGACATAGTGGTAGCCATATGACATTATTCCTACAGTTAAGTAAACCTTCTACAAAGTAACTTATTAGAACCTGACTTTTCAACACCTCAATATCAAATCACCACTGGAGGGTTTAAGTGCCATTTTCGTACAGTTTCCAACTTAACGCCTTTTGTCTATAAGATCTGTACTGCTGGTACCTGCCAGCTTACTGCGTCTGTTATATTCCTCATCCAACTGCATGCAAACGTACCTCGATCTCGAATGTAAATCTTGAACGATACTATTTTAATAGAGTTTGTATCTGTTATAAATTAAATTAATAAATAACACCGTCAATGTCAACTCCATTTTACGTGTACCAGCCATTTAATGTCTAATACTACATGTTTCGGCCTGCATAGCCATCATTACGTGTTACAAATCATAAAAAATCTGAGGAATATTAATTGCAACAGTCAATAATGGAGTGAGATTACATGAAAGTGTGATTTAGAAAACTTCATGTTTCTCCATATAATTTAATTTTTTTTATATATTCGGCTAACATTAAAGTATATAAGAAACCTATGTTAGAATTATCTTTTGTGGCCCGTGTTTTTTAAAAGGTTTTGTGTATGAAGTTTTTTTTTGTTTCACGTAGAAAAGTTCCTGCAATCTGTTGACTGATTTCAGTGGTTTCAGTTTTGTGCTTTTAAAAAGTGACAATTAGTTAAAAATTTCTTGGATTTTATTACAAACTTGAATATGTCTCGGTTTCATATGTATTAATATTGTTTTGAGGACAAGTGTATGTAGATGGAAGGTGTGTTTTTATTATACAGAAGCTGTGGAGTGCTGGAAAAAATTTGGTTTTGGTCGGTGGTTATAATTATTAATTTATTTTTTACATGTGACACAGGGATGTACAATCTAAATATCATATCTGTTGTAACTTATTATTATTATTATTATAATTATTGTGACCTCTATACTGTCACATAATTTTATTTGATTTGTATTGCCATTTTGTTTAGGCTCATTCAGTCATTTCTCCACAATACAGTCCGAATATTCCTAACATATTTTGTGAGCTCTTGACTTTTGTGTGAATATTACACTTATATTAATTCACGTAATTGCCTGTAAAATGAATGTTCTAACTGACAACTTTATGTAAAATTTAAATTTATTCTGCACCTTTAGGTGACATTGTCCCTTTATGTTTTATCAATCAAGTGTCTATTTCTATTATCCGACAAACACAACTGCTTAGATTATGTTTATTCACCAACAGATCACAAATGGAGAGACGTCTTCTGTTTAACTCTTTTTGTGAACTAAGGTCCTGCCTGATGATGGCTGAAGTGAAAAGACGAAACATGTAGTATTATCGAATATACTAGTACATAAGATCTATATAGTTGTGTTTGTATAAATAAACACTCAATTATTCTGCAGCTTTCTAATTCTCATTTCCTGACGAAATCTATATTATGGGAGACTTAATTACACGAAGGTATTATGCTAGTCTAACATAAAATCTTGTAAATCTGTCAAGATATATTTCAAAAGAAATAAACTGTCGCATTTTTGACACCGTAAAAACGTTATCTTTCAGCAGCCGTGTTTAAAGTGTGCAATATTCAATTTTCGATGCTAACCACTCATTACATACGAAACGATTAACTAAAAACTTAATATTTCGATTCTCAGTTGCACTCGACAGACTCGACGGACATACAGTATTTTACATAAGAGCGTAATAAAATAATTTATGCTCATACTTTCCATATTTTAATACCGATTTGGATGAAATTCAGTACGCGAGCTTTCCACATACTGCCGTTGAGACTGGCGAAGTTTTGAAAATCGGTGCAATGAAAGCTATGCTGTACTTAATGGCGCAACGGAAATTTTGTCCATATTTTCTGGATGTTTCAGTTGTTTTGGCGAAACTTCGCCACAGAAAACGTCCACTAAATTTAGTAAATATTTGTGAGTTAATTTACTTATTTAGGGATGTAAATTAAGTTTTATTCGTATAGTTTCCACATTTATTGTCCCACGTGCTTTAAATCGGAGTAAGAAATCACCACATAAAGCGGCAGAGCATTCGTCAGTTTCATGATAATCGGGGAGGTCGTACTTTGCTTATTGGCGTAAATGAACGTAACATTTAGCGTGTACCATGAAACTGCATGATATTTTGAAAGTCAAGAACGTCGTGGAAGTACATGCACTACGTCACGGAGTACATCATTTGCAGTTTTGATATCTGCAAATATCCTGCATTTGTTTCCGTGAAGTTTGTAACTAAACTTTGCCCGGAAATGCTAATTTGGTCTGTATCAGTAGATCATAATCCCCACTGTCACGAACCGCAAATAAAACTTCTATAACATTTCTATAAAATCTGATCAACCTAATTATGGTACAAAACTATGTACAAAATGTACTCAACTAATGGTCTGTAAAATTCATTTCACATATTTTCCGATAAGTTGTACTGACGTAATTACACTTAACGAGCTGCAAGCAATAACAATGTCTGCTTCTGAATATTTGCAATGTAGCACCAACTGGTGTACTAGCTTTGTCAGCATCATCACGTATGAGAGTATAGTATAGTATATCTGTTATATACCAAATCAGCTACAAACAGATTTATATCTGCAACAAATCAATGCAATGGAGAGCTTGACGTGTGAAAACAAATAAACACAATAATTTTTACATGGGACAAAAAATCGAAAGCTCTGTAATCTTGATGTGTTTAAAGGCTCAAACAATAAGTGACGGAACATTTTACATTTCTCGCCAGGTGGCACGTAGAGAAAGATTTTCCAGACTTCGGACGGTCAGGCACAAGAAAGTTTTTACGAAATACGTTTCCAGCTTCATTTTGACAGGTAAGGCTAAGGCCATAAACTGGATTGCCATTAATCTTATGCTGCAATATTCCGATATGTTCTTGGAAGGCTGTAGAATGACAAACTTTGCACCATAAACACAACTATTCTTAGGTTTCTTGGCCTTTATTTAAGGCTGTATGTGAGGTTCAACAACGTCGCTTTATTTTTAACACTTACATTTACCACAAAGTAAAATAAATAGGTCTACTTAAAATTGAGGTTATCGTGGAAAAGTTACAATATCTAAAATATATTCAATTAGACGGATAAACATTTATCAGTATTGGTGACTGACATTTAAATTTTTATATTTTTCTGTCTTACTCATGCCAGGAATTGTGTTCGGAAAAATTCATTTCTTTTTTCCCGAGGAGCAAAAGAGGAGAGGGTGTCACTGAACACAGTTTATTATTTTTTAATATATAAGTTGCTGCATATTTCGGTTTTCTTTCAAAGCCAATGTCAGACCAAACTTTAAAGTATTAAACTGTATTCTCAGGAAATATTCGGTCTGTTCCTGGCGCAACTTTATTTATGGCTTAGTGAGAAGAAACCCCCCCCCCCAAAAAAAAAAGTAGCCACTTTTATCTTTTAATAAAATAAGTTGTGCCTAACAATTTACTCTCCTATTTGGTTCCTTTAAAGTTGTATTTCCACAAAACGGGACGCCCCAATTAGTTTATGAAAAGTTATGGTATATGAAAAATAAAATTTCGGATTATTAGATGGAGCAGGCAGCTTTCGACGTACAACAGACATAGATAGATGCACAGAGAAAGAGGAGCGTGATTATTATAACAAGCTCTCTGATACCACAATGAAGGACACTGCTGCACAACACATGATACAGCACTAGTAGCCCTGCCGTATGAACATTAAATTACTATGTGAATGAATACAGTCCATATCGGACAATGAGTTAATTGAGAGGCAGAATGATATAACGGACCAATACAATGTGTCCCAGGAATTAAGGTCAATACTTTGGAATTTAATTCCAGAGCTGATGATGAGTCAAAAACCTCACATACACATGAGTCCAATTCGCAACGGTTAAGAACTTACAAGTTTTTTAAGTACAGCAAATAAATTAGAAAGGAACGAGGAGTATTGTGCATTTATTAAGATGTGTTGTTAAATGTACAGTTACAGATTCGCCTTTCAGGACTCAAGCAAGTTGTTCAAAGAGTCCTCCATCTGCTTGGATAAATTTTCTGACTTGTGTTATCGGGGATCTTGTAACCTTACGAAGAACTGCTGCGTTGTTGATGCCTCTTGCAGCGCTGAGAATTGGCTAGAGTAATTTTCAAAGCTGCGAGAAGCATCAAAAACGCTGCGGTGCTTCGTAAGGTTACAAGTTCTCTGGTCACACGAGTCAGGTAATTCATCCGAGCACATGGATTACTCTTTGAACAACTTGCTCGAGTGGTGAATGACGAATCTGTAGCTATACATTTAATAACATGTCTCAATAAATTCACAATGTTCTTATTTCCTTTCTATTTTTTTACTTCATTCATTTAGTAGTCTGTCTTACAACAGGTTCAAAGCCTCTTCCAAAGCGAGCTGTTCACATAGTGCGATCCAGAGCTTCATCCTTCAATTGAGAGTATCCTCTCCTTTCCTTAAGGTCATCCAATAGCTTCCTACGTCTTCTTCCTTGTCTTCCTGTCACTTCTCTCCCCCTTGTATCTTTCCTTCAGTAACCCGTTGTAGAAGGCAGTTTCGACGCAAAATGTGACCAAGTCAGTTCGCCTTCCGTTTACGTATTTCATGTAGGATATTCCTCTGCTCTTTGACTCTAAGCAATACATCTTCATTTCTCACATGATCAGTCCAACTGATCTTCTCCATCCTCCTCCAGCACCACATTTCAAAACTTTCCAGGTGTTTCTGATCTATTGCCCGAAGCGTCCAAGTTTCAGCACCATATAAAGCTATGCTCCAAACATAGCACTTCACTAACTTCTTCCTCAATTCCAAGTTCAATGTGCTAGTAAAAAGAGTCCTCTTCTTGTTGAATGCAGCTTTAGCCATAGCAATCCTACACTTAATTTCACAAGTACATCTTCCATCATTTGTTAAAATGCTA
>Ga0268261_10001596_pt1 | contig 15726 bp, 8 predicted proteins | sample TergutNc150P1_FD_190353 | JGI IMG/M metagenome (GOLD analysis project Ga0268261, IMG submission 190353) | Nasutitermes corniger P1 segment gut microbial community from laboratory colony in Florida, USA - Nc150 P1 (SPAdes) (version 2) | ecosystem: Host-associated > Arthropoda: Insects > Digestive... | reverse complement strand
CAACTCCATCCAGTCCACACGATCCCCTCCAACTTCCTGAAGATCCATCTTAATATTATCCTCCCATCTACGTCTTGGTCTCCCCAATGGCCTCTTTCCCTCAGGCTTCCCCACCAACATCCTTTGCAAACCTCTATCCTCACCCATATGTGCTACATGCCCTAACAATCTCATTCGTCTTGATTTTACCATCCGCACAATATTGGGTAAGGAGTACAGATCATACAGCTTTTCGTTATGCAGCTTTCTCCTTTCCTCTGTCACCTCGTCCCTCTTAGGTCCAAATACTTTCCCCAACACCCTATTCTCAAACACCCTCAGCCTGCGTTCCTCCCTCAATGTCAGCGACCAGGTTTCACACCCATACAAAACCAGGGGTACAATTATAGTTCTATATATCTTGATCTTTAAGTTTTTGGATAGCAACCTGTAAGACAACAGATTCTGCACCGAATGATAGCAGGCATTTCCTAACTTCAATCTGCTCTTAATTCCTTCTTGAATAGAATTTTGATCTGTTATCGTCCTTCCCATATATTTGAACTCATCCACCCTTTCAAATTGTATTTCAATTTGTAATTCAAGTAATATGAAGCGCAAATTCAGGACAGATCAAAATAGACCATTTTAAATTCAGAGTAGAACTGGTACATGCACTACTTATTGAACACGCAAGTGGAAGTGTCAGGAAATTGCAAGACCATTATTGTACAGAAAAAATGTGCCGCGACTTGTTGAAAGGCATTTTTCAGAAAGAATACCACCGACAAAAAAAAGACCAGGCCAACAGAGAGGTGTGTAGTATGTTACAAAAGCAACAGAAGGAAGGAGACAGTGTTTTGGTGCCCCGAATGTGAAGCTGCCCTATGTGTTGAATGTTTCAAGGCATTCCACACAAAAGTTACATTTTTAAAGTAAGATTTTATTGCATATTTGAAAAGCTTAGACTTTCGTAAATATTCTGTTTTAAGTTTCATCAAAATTCAACCACTATTAATAAAACTACATTATTTTGAATAACCTACTGCGCAAATCCTTCCCACATCACAGTATGAACTGGGTTTTAAATGCCCCCGCGCTGAAGGGTTATAACACCGTAAGCTGGTGTTGCATCAGAGTAACGACCACATTTATCCCGTTTCTTACAAATGTAGGGTTTTCAGTACATTAAAACACTTCCATTTAATACAGGACACTAATGGTCACTAGAAATAATTTTCTTAGAAAAGAAAAGTACAAATGAAAATAATAAATATTTCACCAGAGGGACATTAGTTCCTGACAAGAGGTTTGACAGATTTATCAACATGTCACCTCAATAAAACCCCCACTGAAAAGGGTTAATGGATGGGAAACCCAGTTTATACCTGAGTAGTAGGTTGTAGCTCTCAAGCAACTTTGGTTTCTGAAGGAACAAAGTCAAAAGCACGCCAGAAAACATTAAAATTGGACGTTACCTGAAAGTAGCACTGGTCTATAGAGGGTTAATAAGACTAATTAAACTAACTCTTGAAAACACAACAGCAAAAGTAAAAGTAAACAACGCATATACGGAGGAATTCAGAGTAGAAAGCGAAGTAAAACAAGGTGATCCGCTCTCTTCCACATTATTCAGTCTGGTGATCGATACAGTATTTAAAGAACGTGACCTGAGGGGTGATATCTCCACACGGCTCAGACAACTTACAGACTACGCAGATGACATACTGATAACCGCACGTACAAGACAGTCACTAATTAACACTTTCCAACAATTACAGAATAGTTCTATGGAAGTTGGATTAATAATAAATGAGAAGAAAACTAAATATTTAAAAAGCACAAAAAAAGAAACCAGAAATGAAAGCTTAAAAATCAACAACTTACAGATAGAGCAAGTTCAAAAATATAAATACTTAGGGTCTATTATAAATGTGAGTAACTCATTCGAAGAAGAAATCAAAGAGAGGATATTTCTTGGTACAAAGGCATATTATGCAAACCTAAAGTTTTTCAAAAGCAGATTGGTCAAAAGGCAGTCGATACTAAAATTATATAGAACTGTAATAAGATCAATAAAGACCTATATCTCAGAAAAATGGGTACTGCAAGAAGCCATAATTTAGATATTATTAGTCTTTGAGAGGGAAAATCTTAAGAAGAATATTTGGGACCACAAAAAAAAAGAGAATCAAAACCAATGAAGGATTAGATGAGCTGATAAAACAAAAATATAATTAATTACATTAAAGCTCAATGATTAAGTTGGTTTGGACACATACAAAGGATGCCAGACAAGAAACCAGTTAAGAAGTTATTTAATTGGAAACCTCTAACCAAAAGACCACAAGGAAGGCACAAGTACAGATGGGAGGATAACATCAAACAGGATCTCTTCCAAATGAAGATAAAAAACTGGATAGCCTGACTCCAGGATAGAGGGAAGTGGAAAGAGGTCGTTGAGAAGGCACAAACTTTCAACTAGGAAGTTCAGCGCCTGGAAGAAGATTTAAACAGCCGTAGGCGATGTTATGTAAACAAAGATGGCGGAGGGGTGAATGACCTTCCCTATTAACCTACCTTTGACTTGTTATTATTTACAAACGTTGTTATTTACACGTGATGTTATCAGCCCTAGGCAATGTTATGTAAACAATGAGTTAGATAGTGTGACGCCGTGCTTAACCTAACTTTAACTTATCATTAACAAACCTGACTTTCCCCAACGTTTTCTAGGCCTTTAGGCGAACACGTGATGTCAACAAAGATGGCGGAGTTGTGAATGACCTTCACTATTAACCTCACTTTGTCTTATTATTTTGAAACGATGTTATTGTCACGTGAGGTAAACGGACCGAGGCGATGTGATGTAAACAATGGGGTACACAGTGTCATGCCGTGCTTAACCTAACTTTAACTTATTATTTTGAAACGTTGTTATTGTCACGTGATGTAAACACCCACAGGCGATTTTATGTAAACAAAAGTTGAGGGAGGGTTTAATGACCTTTGTGCGTAACTTAACTTTAACTTGTTATGGTAAATAAAGCGCCATTATGAATTTTAGATAATATGGCGCCTAGAGCGGTAAGTTTAAAAGCTTGTTATTATTTTGAAGCCTTCTTATGGTTGCTGGATATAAACATAAGATGGTGGAGGGGTTAATAGCCTTTGTCCGTAACCTAACTTAAACTTGTTATTGTTATTAGATATAAAAAGGCGCCATTTTTAATTTACGGCAATATGGCGGACACGCGCGGTAATTTTAATCATAACTTGTTATTATTTCGGATTTTGGCGATACAGCCATTTTCAATTTTTAGCAAAATGGCGGCTAGCGCGGTAATTTTAAACTAATGCTAAACTAAACTTAACTTTGTTATTGTAATAAGGCGACCATTTTGAATTTTTGTAACACGTCGACTTGCGCGGTAGTTATAATCCTAATATTGTACCCTGTTATTTGAATAACGCGGCTATGTTACAATATGGGGACTAGGGCGGTAATTTTAAAATAATTCTAACTTAAATTTAACTTTCTATTTAAATAAGACGGCCATTTTTAAATATGGAGGGCACGCGTGTTATATAAACTTGACGTAAATATTCAATATTTGAATAAGACGGCAATTTTTACAATATGGCGGATAACGCGCCAAATTTAATTTGTTACTATCTACCATGTTACAATAACATACGAAGTCGAAAATTTCCAAGTGTGTTTAAAGCAAACAAGCTTATTGGAAGCATCCTCGTTTATATTTAAAAAGTATGGTTCAGAGTAAATTCTGATTTAGTGGTTCCACATTCTGGTCCTATATTTTTATATTTTAAGATTACTTTTTCAGTTATAGCTGCTTAACTCTTAATGACAAGCATAAAAGTGCCTACTCGAAAACACAGAGCTTAAGGAAACGTATTTCTTTTACTTCTTTTCGTGGGTTTGCTGATGTTAGTAGTAAGCCGCCCACTTGAAACAGTCAATGACCTCTGTAACCTAACTTTGAGCTCCCTGTAGTGACGTCACACGTAAACAAACCTATGCTTCCCCTCCGTCCCCTTGCCCTTTGGCGAAAAACATTGCTTCTAGACAGTATGTCGTCTGGGATAAACCTAACTTTAACTTATTATTTACAAATCTAACTCTCCCAACCCTTCTGTAGGTCTTTAAGCGATCACGTGATGTCCATAAAAATGGCGGAGAGGTGAATGATCTTCCCTCTAAACCTAACTTTGTCTTTTATTATTTCTAAACATTATTTGTCACGTGATGCAAAGAGTCCTAAGCGATGTTATGTAAACAAAGTTCGCGGAGGGGTCAATGACCTTCCCTATTCACATAACTTTGACTTGTTATTATTTTAAAACTTTACTGTCATGTGATGTAAACAGCCCTAGGCGATGGTATGTAAATAATAAGGTAGATAGTGTGACGCCGTGCTTAACCTAAATTTAACCTATCATTTACATAATAGGTTCATTAACTCAGAATAATATACCTTCCAAATTAATAAGACTAATTGAACTAGCTCTTGAAAACATATCAGAAAAAGTAAAAGTAAACAGCGCATATACGGAGGAATTCAGAGTAGAAAGCGGAGTAAAACAAAGTGATCCGCTCTCTCCCACATTATACAATCTGGTGATTGATACAGTATTGAAAGAACGTGACCTGAGGGGTGACATCTCCACACGACTCAGACAACTTACAGCCTACGCAGATGACATACTGATAACCGCACGTACAAGACAGTCGCTAATTGATACTTTCCAAAATTTAAAGAATAATTCTATGGAAGTTGGATTAATAATAAATGAGGAGAAAATTAATATTTAAAAAGCATAAAAAAAGAAACCAGAAATGAAAGCTTAAACATCAACAACTTACAGATAGAGCAAGTTTAACAATATAAATACTTAGGGTCTATTATAAATGTAACTCAATCGAAGAAGAAGTCAAAGAGAGGATAGTTCTTGGTACAAAGGCATACTATGCAATCCTAAAGTTTTTCAGAAAGCAGATTGGCTAAAGGGCAGTCGAAACTAAAATTATATAGAACTGTAATAAGACCAATAGTGACCTATACATCAGAAACATGGGTATTGAAAGAAGCCATAATTCAGAAATTATTAGTCTTTGAGAGGAAAGTCTTAAGAACGATATTTGGGCCCACAATAGAAAAGAGAGTCAAAACCAGTGAAGAATTAGATAGGCTGATAAAACATAAAAATGTAATTAATTACATTGAAGCTCAATGACTAAGTTGGTTTGGTCACATACAAAGGATGCCAGACAACAGAACAATTAATAAGATATTTAATTGGAAACCTCTAACCAAAAGATCACAAGGAAGACACAAGTACAGATGGAAGGATAACACCAAACAGGATTTCTGCCAAATGAAGATCAAAAACTGGATAGTCTGAGTCCAGGATAGAGAGGGAAGTGGATAGAGGTCGTTCAGAAGGCCCAAACTTTCAACTAGGAATTTCAGCGCCTGGAAGAAGACGTAAACAGCCCTAAGCGACGTAATGTAAAAGAGATGGCGGAGGAGTGACTGGCCTTCCCTATTAACCTAACTTTGACTTGTTATTATTTCTATCTTGTATCTTCCAGGGTGATAGTGCAAACATGCTAATTAGAGACATTGGGCTTTATATTATACTGTACGATTCAGACTGAATTCTGATTCACAGTTTCCATTTGTTTCTTTTGCGATTGCTGATGTTCATTTTCTGCATTTTGGCGAAATGAAAAAGCGATTTCTGCACATCGCTCTATTTGCTTCTAGAAAGTATAAAAGAATGAATTTCAGATGTTTGGAAGTTAGTATCGGTGCTGCGATCTGAAATATATACAAAGCCTGCGTGTTCCAAGGTTGGTTAAAGCAATCATGCTTATTATAAACATCGGTTTTATATTTAAATGTGCGGTTTGGAGTGAATTCTGATCCTCAGTTTACTTATTCCGTTCCCATGCTTTTACAGTTTAAGATTTCGTTTTCACTTATTAGTGCTTACTTCCTTAATGACAATTATAAACCTGCCTATTTGAAAACCTTAGTTTATGAAAATGTGAGTTCTATACTTGTTACTCAAGTGTTAGCTTACGTTCATTTTCTGATTTTGGCGAGCTGAAAATGCTATGTTTGCCTATAGAAAGTCTATACTAAACAATTTCGGAAGTTTGGAAATTAGTATTCGTTTTGTGATCTGAAATCCACTATTTTGCCAGGGTCATTAGCGCATAAATGTCTATTTGAATCATCCGCCTTTATATTTAAATGTAGGTATGGTTAAGAATGAATTCTGATTCTCAGTTTCCATACTCTGGTAATGTTTTAACAGTTTAACATTTCCTTTTTACTTATACCTGCTTATCACATAATGACATTCGTAAACATGCCTATTCGAAAATTCGAGGCGAAATATCACATCTGTATTTGTATCTTATGTATTTACTGATGTTAATGTTCTGCATTTTGGCGAGCTGAAAATGTGATTTCTGCACCTCACACTATTTGTCTGTAGAAAGTATATACTAAGCAATTTCGGCAGCCTGTAAATAAGTATTTGTGTTGCGATCTGAAATATATACTAAGCCTAAATTTTCCCAGTGTTACTAGTGCAAACGTCCATATTGGAAAGATTTGCGTTTATATTTAAAAGTACGGTTCAGAGAGAATTCTGATTCTCTGGTTCCATTTCTGTTCCTGTGTTCTTGTAGTTTAAGCCTTTTTTCATTTATAGGTGCTTGGACACTAATGACAAGTATAAGCATGCCTGCTCGAAAACTCAAAGCTTAAGGAAACGTCAGTTATGTAATTCTTTTTGTGTCTTTGTTCAGTTTCTGCATTTTGGCGAGCAGAAAATGCGAATTTTCACATCGATCCTTTTGTCTCTAGGAAGTATGCACTAAATAATTTCGGATGAATGGAAGTTGGTATTTGTGTTGCGATCTGAAATATATATACAAAGCCCGCATTTTCCCAGCGTGGTTAATGCAAACATACTTATTGGTAACAACAGCCTTTATTTTTTAAATGTACGGTTCAGAGGGAACGCTGATTCTCAGTTTGTATATTATGGTCATGTGCTTTTACAGTCTAACATTCATTTTTCAATTGTTAGTGCATACCTTCTAATGACAAGGACAAATATGCCTATTCGAAAAATCTTTAAAAATTCCTATCTAATAAAAGTCTAATAAAACTTATGTTCTGTATCCATAGGCTCCTGCAGTCAGTCCCTGTCCTCCCAACCATTTCTTTCAAGTCCATTCAATAGTCTGAACACCTGCTCAAGCAGTATCCTTCTTTTGTTTCACAACCAAAATCCTGTATCTCATCTTCCCACGTGTACAATACATGCCAATCTCATCACAGTCTCTTGGAATTGTTCAACCTAAAGTTCAATATTAATCTTTATTTTCTCTTATAGAAAATGGAATAACAAAGTATTCTGTACCAAATGACAGCATGCAATCCATAAATCATTTAATATATTAATTAGTCAGAATACAACTGTATTAACAAAAGTGGTACATGTGTTACCTACAGTATCAACTACATGTTTCGGCCTCTACATTGGCCATTATCAGGTTAACATTTAAATTATCAAGAGACTATAAAATCTGTACAGTTTGCTTTGGGAAGGGGGAACGAGATCTCGTTACACAATTGTGTGTAGCATGAAAATCAGTACTTTGGATAGAATTCCTAACATCTGATGTCAATATCCTGATTTGACATGTTTAAGACCAATAATCGTAATATGATACGTTTGAAATGCATGCTGAGTGGCGTATGTGTTGCCGGTAAAAATTTCGGATGTTCGGAACTAATTATTCGTGTTGCGATCTCATATATATTTTTTTATTCGGGTTAATAGTACATTCACGCTTACAGGATACATCGTCCTTTATATTTCAATGTACCGTATGGCTGAAATATAATTCTTACTATACATATTCGAGGTGCTGTGTTTTTGCCGTTTAAGATTTCTTTTTCAATTATACATTCTTGACAAGCATTCGAATTCTGACAGCATACGAAAACGACAGTCCTATACTTGTTTATGAGTTTGCTGATGTTCTTATTCTACATTGTGTAGACCTGAGTATGCCATTTCAGCACATCGTTCCATTTGCCTCTAGGAAGTACACAAGAATTAATTTAGGATTTTTGTAAGTCAGTATTGGTGTTGCAATCTAAAATACATACAAAGACCGAGATTTCCAAGGGTGGTTAAAGCAAACAAGCTTATTGCAAACAACGTCGTTTATGTTTAAAAAGTATCGTTAGGAGTAAATTCTGATTTTCTGGTTCCACATTCTGGTCCTATATTTTTATATTTTAAGAATTCTTTTTCAGTTATAACTGCTTACCTCTTAATGACAAGTACAAACGTGTCTACTCGAAAACACAGAGATTAAGGAAACGTCTTTCTTTTACTTCTTTCCGTGTGTTTGCTGATGTTAGTAGTAAGCCTCCCAATTGAACCGGGTCAATTACCACTGTAACCTAACCTTGAGCTCCCTCTAGTGACGTCACACGTTAGCAAACCTAACGTTCCCCTCCGTCCCCTTGCCCACAGGCGACAAACATTGCTCCTAGACAGTATGGCGTCTGGGATAAACATAACCATAACTTGTTATTATTTAAAAATCTAACTCTCCCCACCCTTCTGTAGGAATTTAAGCGATCACGTGATGTCAACAAAGATGGCGAAAAGATGAATGACCTTCCCTCTAAACCTAACTTTGACTAGTTATTATTTCGCAACGTTGTTATTTGACACGTGATGTAAACAGCCTAAGGCGATGTTATGTAAAGAAAGTTGGCGGAAGAGTGAATGACCTTCCCTATTAACAACTTACACTTGCTATTATTTTGAAACATTATTGTCAGGTTATGTAAAATGCTCTAGGCGATGTTATGTAAACAATGAGGTAATTTCACGCCGTGCTTAACCTAATTTTAACTTATCATTTACATATTAGATTTATTTACTCAGAATAAGATACCTTTCAATTTAATAATACTGATTAAACTAACTCTTGAAAACAACAGCAAAAGTAAAAGTAAACAACGCATATACGGAAGAATTCAGAGTAGAAAGCGAAGTAAAACAAGGTGATCCGCTCTCTCCCACATTATTCAGTCTGGTGATCGATACAGTATTTAAAGAACGTGACCTGAGTGGTGACATCTCCACACGACTCAGACAACTTACAACCTACGCAGATGACATACTGATAACCACACGTACAAGACAGTCACTAATTAATACTTTCCAACAATTAAAGAATAATTCTATGGAAGTTGGATTAATAATAAATAAGAAGAAAACTAAATACTTGAAAAGCACAAAAAAAGAAACCAGAAATGAAAGCTTAAACAGCAACAACTTACAAACAGAGCAAGTTCAACCATTAAATACTTGGGGCCTATTATAAATGTGAGTAACTCAATCGAAGAAGATACCAAAGAGAGGATAGTTCTTGGTACAAAGGCATACTATGCAAACCTAAAGTTTTTCAAAAGCAGATTAGTCAAAAGGCAGTCGACACTAAAATTATATAGAACTGTAATAAGACCAATAGTGACCTATACCATAAGAAACATGGGTACTGAAAGAAGTAATAATTCAGAAATTATTAGCCTTTGAGAGGAAAATCTTAAGAAGAATATTTGGTCCCACAAAAGAAAGGGAGTCAAAACCAATACACAGTTAGAAGAGCTGATAAAACAAAAAAAAATAATTAATTACATTAAAGCTCAATGATTAAGTTGGTTTGGTCACATGCAAAGGATGCCAGACAACAGAACAGTTAAGAAGATATTTCAATGGAAACCTCTAACCAAAAGATCACAAGGAAGACACAAGTACAGATGGAAGGATAACATCAAACAGGACATCTGCCAAATGAAGATAAAAAACTGGATAGCCGGAGTCCAGGATAGAGGGAAGTGGAAAGACGTCGTTGAGAAGGCCAAAACTTTCAACTAGGAAGTTCAGCGCCTGGTAGAAGATGTATACAGCCCTAGGCGATGTTATGTAAACAAAGATGGCGGTGGGGTGAATGACCTTCCCTATTAACCTAACTTTCACTTGTCATTATTTTGAAACGTTATTTTCACGTGATGTATACAGCCCTAGGCGATGTTATGTAAACAGTAAGGTAGATAGTGTGACGCGGTGCTTAACCTAACTTTAACTTATCATTTAGAAGCCTAACATTTCCCATCGCTTTCTAGGCCTTTAGGCCATCACGTGATGTCAACAAAGATGGCGGAGGGGTGAATGACCTTCCCTATTAACGTACCTTTGACCTGTTATTATTTTGAAACGTTATTGTCACGTGATGTAAACAGCTCTAGGCGATGTGATGTAAACAATGGGATGGACAGTGTGATGCCCTGCATAACCTAACTTTAACTTCCTATTATTTTGAAACGTTGTTATTGTCACGTCATGTAAATACCCACAGCCAATGTTATATAAACAAAAGATGGCGGAGGGGTTAAAGACCTTTGTGCGTAACTTAACGTAAAGTTGTTATGGTAACCAAAGCGCCATTTTGAATTTTAGCTAATATGGCGACTAGAGCCGTAAGTTTAAAAGATATTATTTTGAAGCCTTCTTATGGTTGCTGTATTTATACAAAAATGGTGGAGGGGTTAATGACCTTTTTCCGTAACCTAACTTTAAATTGTTATGGTTACTAGATATAAACAAAGGCGCCATTTTTAATTTACGACAATAATGCGTACAGGCGCGGTAAATTTAATCATAACTTGTTAATATATTATCTTTGGCGCTACAGCCATTTTGAATTTTCTAGCAATATAGCGGCTAGCGCGGTAATTTTAAAATAATGCTAACTTACATTTAACTTGTTATTTAAATAAGATGGCCATCTTTAAATATGGCGGCACGTGTGTTATTTAAGCTTATGTATTTACTATTAGAATAGGACGGCAATTTTTACAATATGGCGGGTAACCCGCCAAATTTAACTTGTTACTAACTACAATGTTACTTGCGCGCTTTTAAATTTGTTACTAGGCGCCATGTTACAATACGGCTACAACTTTAATCTTTATACGACACTCGAATGAGGTGGCTAAAGCAGTAAGATTGGAGGCGTTTCTATTTAAGGAACCTATCCCTGGTAATTAGGGTAAATAAAGACACAAGCTTACAAATATGTACACTTTAAATTTATGTTTTGTTTACTTACACAAATGAAGTTGCAGCGGTGTTTACTGTACACATAATTGTTATTCCCCACTTACAGTTCTTGCAGTTCCGTATATTAATTAGAATACAACTGTATTAACAAAAGTGGTACATGGAGGACCTACAGTATCAACTACATGTTTCGGCCTCTACATTGGCCATTATCAGGTTAACATTTAAATTATCAAGAGACTACAATCTGTACAATTTGCTTTGGGGAAGGGAAACGAGATCTCGTTTTACAATTGTGCATAGCATGAAAATCAGTACTTTGGATAGTATTACTAACATCTGATGTCAATATCCTGATTTCACATGTTTAAAGACCAATAATCGTAATATGCTACGTTTCAAATGCATGTTGAGTGGTGTATGGGTAGCCGGCAAAAATTTCGGATGTTCGGAACTAAGTATTCGTGTTGCGATCTCATATATACATTTCCGGTTAATAGTACAATATATATGTATATATAAATATATATATATATATTCCGGTTAATAGTACAATCACGCTTACAGGATACATCGTCCTTTATATTTAAATATACGGTATGGCTGAAATCTAATTCTTACTTTCCATATACTGGTACTGTGTTTTAGTAGTTTAAGATTTCTTTTTCAATTATACATTCTTGACAAGAATTCGAATTCTGACAGCATACGAAAACGACAGTTCTGTACCTGTTTATGTGTTTGCTGATGTTCTTATTCTACATTCTGTCGGACTGAATATGCCATTTCTGCACGTCGTTCCATTTGCCTCTAGGAAGTATACAACAATTAATTTAGGAGTTTTGTAAGTCAGTATTGGTGTTGCAATCAGAAATACATATGAAGTGTGAAATTTCCAAGCATGGTTAAAGCAAACAAGCTTATTGGAAATATCGTTGTTCATATTTAAAAAGTATGGTTCAGAGTAAATTCTGATTTTGTGATTCCACATTCTGCTCCTAAATTTTTATATTTTAAGATTTCTTTTTCAGTTATAACTGCTTACCTCTTAATGACAAGTATAAAGGTGCCTACTCGAAAACTCAGAGCTTAAGAAAATGTCTTTCTTTTACTTCTTTTCTTGTGTTTGCTGATGTTTGTTTTAAGCCGCCCACTTGAACAGGGTCAATGACCACTGTAACCTAACCTTGAGCTCCCTCTACTGACGTCAAACGTGTTTAACGCCTAAGGGCAAGGGGACGAAGGGGAAGGTTAGACAGTATGGCGTCTGGGATAAACCTAACATAACTTATTATTTACAAATCTAACTCTCCCCACCCTTCTGTAGGTCTTTAAGCGAATATGTGATGTAAACAAAGATGGCGGAGAGGTGAATGACCTCCCCTCTAAACATAACTTCGACTTATTAATTATAATCGTTGTTATTTGTCACGTGATGTAAACAGCCCTAGGCGATGTTATGTAAACAAAGTTGGCGGACGGTTGAGTGACCTACCCTATTAACATAACTTTCAGTTATTATTATTTTGAAACTTTATTGTCAGGTGATGTAAACTGCCCTAGGCGATGTTATGAAAACAATGCGGTAGATAGTGTGACGCCGTGCTTAACCTTACTTTAACTTATATTTTACATATTAGATTCATTAACTCAGAATAAGATACCTTCCAAATTAATAAGACTAATTAAACCAACTCTTGAAAACTCAACAGCAAAAGTAAATGTAAACAACGCATGTACGGAGGAATTCAGAGTAGAAAGCGGAGTAAAAAAGGTCATCCGCTCTCTCCCGCATTATTAAGTCTGCTGATCGATACAGTATTTAAAGAACGTGGCTTGAGGGGTGACATCTTCACACGACTCAGACAACTTACAGCCTACGCAGAAAACATACTGATAACCTACGTACAAGACAGTCACTAATTGATACTTTCCAACAATTAAAGAGTAATTCTATGCAAGTTGGATTAATAATAAATAAGAAAAAAACTAAATATTTAAAAGCACAAAAAAACTAACCAGAAATGAAAGCTTAAACATCAACAACTTACAGATAGAGGAAGTTCAGCTATATAAATACTTAGGGTCTATTATAAATGTGAATAACTCAATCGAAGAAGAAATCAAAGAGAGGATAGTTCTTGGTACAAAGGCATATTATGCAAACCTAAAGTTTTTCAAAAGCAGATTGGTTACCAGGCAGTCGAAACTAAAATTATATAGAACTGTAATAAGACCAATAGTGAACTATACCTCACAAATATGGGTTATTGAAAGAAGCCATGATTCAGAAATTATTAGTCTTTGAGAGGAAAATCTTAAGAAGAATATTTTGGCTCGCAAAAGAAATAAGTCAAAACCAATGAAGAATTCAATAAGCTGATAAAATAAAAATATAATTAATTACATTAAAGCTATTGATCTTCGTGGGTTTGGTCCATACAAAGGATGCCAGACAACAGAAGAGTTAAGAAGATATTTAATCAGAAACTTCTAACCAAAATATCACAAGGAAGACACAAGTACAGATGGGAGGATAACATCAAACAGGACATCTGCCAAATGAAGATCAAAAACTGGATAGCCTGAGTCCAGGATAGACGGAAGTGTAAAGAGGTCCTTGAGAAGGTCCACACTTTCAACTAGGAAGTTCAGCGCCTGGATGAAGAAGATGTAAACAGCCGATGTTATGTAAACAAATATGGCGGAAGGGCGAATGACCTTCCCTATTAATCTCACTTTGACTTATTATTTTGAAACGTTGTTTTTACTAATGTATACATCCCTAGGCGATGTAATGTAAACAATGAGGTAGATGGTGTGACGCCGTGCTTACCCTAACTTTAACTTGTTATTACTTAGAAATGTTGTTATTGTCACGTGATATAAACACTCCCAGACGATGTTATGTAAACAAAAGTTGACGGAGGGGTTAATGACAATTTTAAGTAACATACCTTTAAATTTTTATGGTAAACAAAGCGCCATTTTTAATTTAAGCTAATGTGGCGCCTTTTTAAAAGTTTGTTATTATTTAGAAGCCTTCTTATGGTTGCTGAATGTAAACAAAAGAAAGCGGAGGGATTAATGACCTTTGTGCGTAACCTAATTTTCACTTGTTATGGTTACGAGATATAAACTAAAACGCCATTTTGAATTTACGGCTTTATGGCGGACAATTGCGGTAATTTTAATCCTAACTTGTTATTATTTTGGATTTTTGCCCCACGGTCATTTTGAATTTTTAGTAATATGGCGGCTACCGCGGTAATTTTAAACTAATGCTAACCTAACACAACTTTGTTTGAATATTTTCTAACGTATCGACCTGTGCGGTAATTATAAACCTAATTTTGAAATTTGTTATTTGAATAAAGCGGCTATGTTTCAATATGGCGACTATCGTGTTAATTTTAAATTAATGCTAACTTAAATTTAACTTGTTATTTAAATAAGACGGCCATTTCTAAATACGGCGGGCACTCGTGTTATTATAATTGACTTAAACATTTACTATTTGAATAAGACGGCAATATTTACAATATGGCGGCTAACGTGCCAAATTTAATTTGTTACTAACTACCATGTTACAATATGGTGGACTTGCGCGCTATTTAAATTTGTTACTAAGCGCCATGTTACAATACGGTATTGAAAGAAAGTGACCTGAGGGGTGACATCTCCACACGACTCAGACACCTTACAGCCTATGCAGGTGACATACTGATACCCGCTTGTACAAGACAGTCATTAATTGATACTTTCCAACAATAAAAAATCATTCTATGGAAGTTGGATTAATAATAAATGAGAAGAAAATTAATATTTAAAAAGCACAAAAAAAACCAGAAATGAAAGCTTAAACATCAACATTTTACAGATAGGGCAATTATATCAATATAAATACTTCGGGTCTATTATAAATGTAACTCAATCGAAGAAGAAGTCAAAGAGAGGATAGTTCTTGGTACAAAGGCATACTATGCAAAACTAAAGTTTTTCAGAAAGTAGATTGGTCAAAGGGCATTCGAAACTAAAATTATATAGAACTGTAATAAGACCAATAGTGACCTATACCTCAGAAACATGGATACTGAAAGAAACCATAATTCAGAAATTATTAGTCTTTGAGAGGAAAGTCTTAAGAACGATATTTGGGCCCACAATAGAAAAGAGAGTCAAAACCAATGAAGAATTAAATAGGCTGGTAAAACATAAAAATGTAATTAATTACATTAAAGCTCAATGACTAAGTTGGTTTGGTCACACACAAAGCATGCCAGACAACAGAACAATTAAGAAGATATTTAATTGGAAACCTCTAACCAAAAGATCACAAGGAAGACAAGTACAGATGGGAGGATAACATCAAACAGGACTTCTGCCAAATGAATATCAAAAACTTGATAGCCTGAGTCCATGACAGAGAAAAGTGGAAAGAGGTCGTTGAGAAGGCCCATACTTTCAACTAGGAAGTTCAGCGCCTGGAAGAAGAAGATGTACACAGCCCTAGGCGATGTTATGTTAACAAAGATGGCGGAGGAGTGAATG
>Ga0268261_10001595_pt1 | contig 15727 bp, 4 predicted proteins | sample TergutNc150P1_FD_190353 | JGI IMG/M metagenome (GOLD analysis project Ga0268261, IMG submission 190353) | Nasutitermes corniger P1 segment gut microbial community from laboratory colony in Florida, USA - Nc150 P1 (SPAdes) (version 2) | ecosystem: Host-associated > Arthropoda: Insects > Digestive... | reverse complement strand
TCTCTGCGACGAGCTGATCACTCGTCCAGAGGAGTCCTACCGACTGTGCTGCGTCGTTGTGTGTGATCTAGAAACATCAAGAATAGGTGCTCCATATATATATGACATTAGTCGCCTAAGGGTTAAAGAAATGGCAGATTTATAACTTTACTCCTCTTGTATGCTTGCATGGCGTCGAATTGGATGAAGTTATTTAAGGTACTTGTTTTAAATTACTTTTGTAATTAATTTGATTACACAAATATTTGTACTTAACATCGAGATTTCACAAACAGCTCTTGCAACTTCCAAAATTCGCGATAAATTCTCAGAAATATTGAGGGAAATACAAAAGAGAAAATTATTAGTAATTACTTATATATAGAAAGTTGTTAAAATCATTTAATTGATAAGTTGGGAACTATCTACACTTGCCTTGCAAAATGTAAGATTAAAACACAGAATTTCGTAATGGGCCAAATGTTAGAGAAAAAATGCCGGAAGTCCAAATTTAAGAAGTGTTGTCCAACAGAAATTTATTACGAACACTTGACAAAGTATAGAATATGAAATAGGTTTTAACACGTCATAAATAACTGGTTCCAAAAATCCTACAATTGAAATATATTTCAGTAAATAGAAGTGCTTATTTTAACATATAAATGAGGGATTGTGGCAATCATGGTTTGATTTTTAAATAAGCACTTAGAAAATAATAAAGCAAACATAGATTACCAATTTTTGTAAATGAAAAGCCATTATTCTTCAACTGTTCTACACCGTAGATGTAAGGAATATTCTCCTTTGGAAAGTCGCCTTCTGCCAGTTGAAACAGTGACACATCCGTCAAGGCTTGTATCACGAACTTCAAAGCTACACTTTCCCTTCTCTCACACTACTCACAACTAAACACTGCGACCAAAAGGTGCTCACAGTGCTCCAATTATTGACTGTTTTATATGTTTTGAACCCCGTTGCCAAGTAACTTCAAATCATTAACATTTAATTTTCACTGTTCCACACTTGTGACCTCCAAATTAACAAATGATAGAGAGACCGAATACAGGCAGATTTGTTACTACATACTGTGTGTAAATTGCGCAGTTCTAATAACGGCTGCAACAGTTTGTTAAATTGTTGCTATGGAACTTCGAAAGATCTTAATTTATGGAGGTTCGAATGCATAATAAACGCCACATATATTGTCAGATTTTCATACAGCTTTTAAAAAAAAAAGACATTCTAGTCCTTTGTTGCAAGTTGTTGCCCGGATGAAATGGAACGAAAGAAATGCCTGGCAATGGGCTGAATATTGTAGTTTAGACACTTTTCTTTCTGTGACTTCGCTTCAGACATTTTTCTGTTTCTTGCAGTCAAACCACACACACAGACAAAAAATATTTTACAATGTCAGATACCTAAAAAAATTATAAGGGTACATTTTACAATAAAAAATATTGTGTTTTCAAAATACCTTAAGCCACACAATGCTTGTGTATCTGACTGTCAGATATAAAGGGGCGTTCGTGTGACTACAGGAGGAACATTTGTGTCAGTTCACAAGCAACATTGAGTTGTTTTTAATGTAAAAATAAAAGCAGTATTTTCTTAAATTACTGTAAACGGAGAATTATATTCTAATTTATCATTAAAATTCTACGCTTAATTCATTCATTCATTCAAAAATTCTTCTAAAATGTATTTGAATGAAATTCTTATAAGAAGAAAGTATACAATATATGTTTAAAAAATCCTCATTTGCAATTTGATATCTTACTGAAAATGAGGAATCTCATTTTTTCAAATTCTGTTAATTTCTTTTTTTATTTTGTGTGTTTAGTTTTAATATAACGAATCCCGCTGTGTTATGGCACAATTCATAACAAAATTTTAGTTGAAACAACTTATATACCTGATTGGAAAAATCTGATCAAAAATTTAAATATTTATTTTAAAACAAATTACATTCTAGATTAGACGTATTTGATTCAGAAAGTAAATTATTTTCGACTTAAATATTATTATTATTTTTCTGGTTTATTTAGATTTATGTTTGTATAAACTAACATAAAGACACAATAAACGCATCGAAGTTTGAAAAACTTTTTTCTCCGTAATAAATAAATTAAAATTTTGAGGGTTTTTTGTACTTACAATAAGACATAATTAACTCTACAACGCAGGTTTCATTGCTTTGACTGGGACAATAGTAGTAATTCATTTTGAGCCCCCGTTAAAAAATCATAGAATTTTCCACTCCCATGAGAATTAATAATTTCTACTATGATCTCCATTGGAAATAACTAGGTAATATTTAAAAAATATATTCCTATAGTGTATGAATGCTGTAAAAAAACACAATTTACAAGAATAATTTCCAAACTTTCATGTTGTATAAGATTATCTTCCATGCTTATGTTTTTTAACAGTTTTTGCTTTGTACATAATTTCTGGTGAATTAGAATGGCTCATTTTATAGTGGAGAGGCACATAAATCAAAATACATTTTTGAATTACATGCAGCTGATGTAAATGTGTATTGTTTTATAAAGCTCATACAATCTACCAAACTACATGTGCCTGTCGGCCCGATCACGAGCAACAGCACTGCTGTCACCACGTCCCTAAACTAAAACCAGAGGCTGCTACGGCAGTTGTTGACCTCCTGATGATTGGCATGAGGACGCCCGAAACATGATGAGCTGTAAATAAACGTCTGGATAATAAACTGGAGAAATTGTTGCATTTAAATGGTGATTTATTTGAATTGTATGATGATCCACGGACTTACATACTTCAAAGCAACTATACTATTTTTAACCATTAAGAGCCGTGCGTCCTATACATAGAACGGGTTTAGCGCTACCCTCCAGATGTTGCATTTTATATATTTTTTTTAGCAAATTCATGTACTGAGTATTTTAAACATGCTGCACACTCTCTGTTTTTCTCTTCAAAATACCGTTTATTTCATAATGCTAACTTTTTTGGTTCCTGTATTATTCAAATTTTACATAGAGGGTGTGCTAAAATTTAAATGTAAACCTCCGATGCCAAAAGGCTAAATAAAGGTCGTTTGAAAGCGGAGGTTCTGGTATACCGCACAATACTTAGCGATTTCTTGCGGTGAAATGAGTTCGGAAGAAACGAGCAGGAAGTTGTTGGGTTGGTGTTGGTTGGAAAACATATGTGTGTGTATATATATATATATATAGATATATATAGATATATAGATATATATGTATATATAAATTTGTTGATAAAAGTACAAAGTGTATTGTAAAAACACGTCTGGGGATCTAAGTCTGAATGAGATATGAAAGACAATATGATGAAAGGGACATAAAAGATTACAATTCCATTACATTCCGCTCAGCAAATTAAAAATTCTTTCTTTAGTATAATAATTTTGATAATAGAGAAAACAAGCCTCTTAGAATTAAATTTATTTAACGATCTGCAAAATTATACTGAATTGTATGAAATAAATTAGACATTTCTTCTGTCCCACTGTGCTTTGGCTTTCGTGCGTACACATGTCGTGCTGACACTTCACGTGACAAATGTAAGTGCATATCGAAATAGGTGTTGTGTTAAAAATTTTAATTCCAAAAAATTGTACATAATTCTTGCGTGACACGAAAGAAAAAACAGATCAAAGTTCCGATATTGAAACATAGCTCCAATGTGGAAAGGCTGATCGAACACTTTAGAAAGAATGTGGTGTGAGAACTGAGTTGCGAATAGTGGCTTAAAAGAAATGTGAAGTAGATATGAAATTTTAGTAGCGAAATCTGTATGAAACTGCTAGACGATTATGGAATATAACTGGCACTTTGAGGCCAATTATTGATGTAAGTATCCAACGTTGTTTGATATATTTGTTACATACACAAAGGTCCTCAAATTATAAAGGAAGTAGTTTCCGTTTAATATTATCAAAAATAGCCCATTTCAGTAATATTCCAGTGTGTTCTCAAAAAACTGCTAAACATTAAATTCTCTTCAGTCTTCAGTTACATCGCGCAGGAAGACGAGAGAGTGAGAGGCAAATTGAGAGTTGAATGTTAAAGTATTGAAACCTTCTTTGTAGATTTAATTATGTCTTATTGTCAGTATTCAAGCCCTCTACACATTAACCGTAATGTGACTTAAAAGGCTGCCTTTGTATCTCCCGAAAGTAATGGTAAATTCTTTTGAGATTATAGGTTTTTCTTTAGTTATTAACATTACTGCCTTCTGGGGCGTGGGATCCTGTATTATGGAAGAATATTTGATGTTTGCAAAGGAATGTGTTAATTTGTGCTGCGTGTAATTCTGTAATGTATTTTTATGTAAGTACTTTTTCCACTGTGTTTTAAATTTAGCACTTCAAATTCCCTAAAAGTTACATGCACATGGAAAAATGTAAAAATTTGAACATGGTAAGTAATTTTTTGAAAATATGAAATTTTAAATAAATGTCTATGAAAATGTTACTCATTCACTGCATTCATACTGTCCAAGTGTAAAACTGATTGATATATTTTCTCTTTATTCCCAATGAAAGTCTTTGTGGAAAACATTCATTCTAATATGAGAAATAAAGACGATGATACCACTGGGGGGTCTCGAAATAAATTAAAATTTTTGCCCCAATCACACAAATGAATCCCTCTTTTTAATGTAAATTACATTTTATTGTTAGACGAAAAGCCCGTCGAAACTCTAGTTTATATATTATGGACGGGAAACAGTCAAAATTCCAAGCGTTCATTGTATTTTTCTTGCTTGTTTGTGTAAACATAAATCGGAATACACAATAAAAATTAATAATCATTCTGTCGAAAACAACGTACATTCTCAACGAGATACATCTAATATAGAATGTAATTTGTTTTGAAAACAATATCTAATCTCGATCATAGGTGTCTGATTGAGAATGTAAGTTATTTTAAAATTGAAATGTGTTTTCGATTGAGCCATAACACACCAGGATGTGGTCTATTAAGTTTAATACACAAATAACCCAAATAAATTACCAAATTTTTGAAACATTGAATACCTCCTATTCTGTAGGTTATTAGTTACAAATAAAATAAACTTTTACATTAAGGTACTTTTTGTTTTTTCATTGAAATCAATTACTAAAGCGTACTGCTGAAATTCATACATATGTATTATTAATTTGTTAGTAATAGTGAAACATTTTCTGATGGCCATTCTTTTGGTAGACTTAAGCATATAAATTGTAACACTTGTTGTATCTTACGAATACTACTGTTTGCATTACATCTGTTTTTTTTTATTTTTTCGAATTTAATTTATGCGACAAGTTATACGTAGACCTGATGTTAATTATGGGTTCAGTAGGTTTACTCGTTAGTTTATTTTAAGGTAATGTTTTCCATATAACAAAAAATACAAACACGAAACCTGATGTACACACATGATGATTAGTACTATGTAAATTGTATAAATTATTAAAGTAATCCGAAGATTTATTTTAGGTTTAATATGAGAGTCTTAGAAGCTTCACAATCAAAATTTAATTTCATACAATTTACAACACTGACCTGCTGTGTGAAATCTGTGTTTTGTGTTTCAAATTCTCTATACGATATGGAGTGTTTTAAATAATTAATAAGACAGGAACTTGTACTGAATTCACGTATGACCTGTGGCAAGTTCAGGAACATCAGATACTGCTGTCACGAGTTTTGAATAATGAAATACGACCTTAGCAACAGTGTGTATTGATTGTGTGTTTGTGTGTGTGTGTATGTGTGTGTGTGTGTGTGTGTGTGTGTGCGGATACAAAAATTTGTGTGACAGTAAGACAGTCTTTTTGCTGCTAAAAAGAAATTACTTAAGTATAAGGTATGGAATTATTTAAGTTTAAGTTACGTTATTTCCGTTGTACCTGCGGAATGCATAATGAAGAAAATGCAGTCGACAATGCACAGCTTTTATTGTATCGATCGTGACTGCAGCTACATATTTCGGCTATGTAAAGTGTCCATTATCAGGCTGTTAATATCAGAAGTGTAAGAACTAGAATCGTACAACTGCAAATTTACACGTAATTAAAATTATGCATTTTTCATTATTTCATTTTACACTATTATTCTGGAGGTAGGTGGGTTGTTAGCACCACGCTCCGGCCGCTTTACCTGTTGAAAATATTTGGCACCCATTTTATTGAATATTTATGCTGATTGTTTTGCTTCGTTTCGTGAAGGAAAATCATTCAATTAGTAATGTGAAGAAAAAGAATGATGATGATGACTGACAGCCTGCAGGATGTTCAGAATTAGTTTGCTGTTAACTGCTTCTGGAATATGCGTTACTGTTGCAAACAATGAAGTGATATCTTTCGTGTACAGTGTGACACAGGGAAGGATCACTTGTGCCTAATTGCTGCTGCCAAATTTGGGGATTTTTACAAAATAACGAAAGGAACGCCCTTCGTGCAGACCACTTCCGTCCGTCCGTCCGTACCTCTGTCAGGTACCTAGTATCAGCAAATAAACCTTTGTTGGCTCTTCATGAAATTTGGTGTAGGTATTCTTTACAGAGTGTTATCGATCGAGCGTGAGTTTGGCGAAAATGAATGCTGGGGAGGGCATTCTGTTGTAATGACATGCACAGTGAAACCCTGTCACATTTTGGAAGTAAAGAACGCCTACAGCAAAATGACGAAGTGCGCCATTAGCATTTCTGCTCCCCGGACAGACCGCAGGGGCGGAAATCCTAACCTCCTCATTATCATTAACGCTGCGGACTGCAAGGCTGGGGTTCCGTTCCTGGCATGCCATAAATTTTTGAGCACTTTCGCAAAATTGCAAAATGCCACTATTTGCTTCGTCATGTCTGTACGTCTGTCCGTCCGCATGGAACAACTCGGCTTCCAATGGACGGATTTTAAATAAATTATTTATTTTAGAATTTTTCGAAAATCTATCGAGAAAATTCAATTATAATTAAAATCGGAAAAAGAAATCAGGTTCTTTAAATGAAGACCAATAAATATTTATGTCATATCTCGCTCAATTCTAATTATAATGAAGAATGTTTCAGACAAAATTTTGTATAGATCCTCGAAATATATTTTGTGTTAAATAAGTTTTTTTTTCGAAAATCTTGTCTTTCTTGAGATAGGGTGAAAATATTCTAGAGCGGAGCAGGCCACAGATGATCGTATGGAGCATGCGCATTGTATGATGGATACCTAAGGCTACAAATACAAACTTAGATTTTTAATATTTATTTATTTTCCCCGCAACAGCGGTTGCACAATTGCACCTCCGTTTTATGTCACAATTCTTTGCCTATATTATTGTTTATTACACTGCCACTTCCAGACGGTTTCTGATGTCCACCCAAACTCCTACGCGATAAACACTTGTTTTAAAACTGGCGGGGCGTGTTTTAGACCAGGACCTTTATTTAATCTCAGAATTAAAAATGGCAGAAAATACACAGTTCTATAAACGTCTTCAAGTTGCGTCGCATAATTATTTTAATATTGAAATTCATCTAAAATTGTACACTAAACTGGAAAAGATTTTTGCTAGTTGCACTCTGCTTGCTGGTTTGGTAAGGGCAGCAGCAGTCGGACGGGTTGTTTTTGGGCCAGCCTGCGATAACAGACGAAACGGAGCATTGGTAGATTGCAGTTGAAATGTCTGGGGAAACAACTGAATGTTTTTGGCTTGGATTCAAATTGTACCTCTGCTGTGAGAAATGTGAGACTGTCCCTTTGTTATGGAACGGCAGTTTCCCTGACGTGTCATATCTGTACACAAAATCCCACGTTTTTATTCCGCTTCAACAAGATTATCCCGCAGAGTGCAAGTCTGTTATCCAATGTTTAAATTGAAACGCAGCACCAGAGCGCACTGTAAATCAGAATTTCCACCTTCTTTATTTCTCTTATGACGCCTTTCAGGTTGAGTTTTACGTTATGTATACAGATGGGTGGAGAATTTCTTGTAATTCACCATCTTTTAAAGTTCCCCAAGCTGCATTTTGGTTGGTCGTGTAACTTAAGGAGTGGTGGAGGCATTCTCTTCTGCTCTTATGTTCCAACGTTTCACATGGGAGTTGCCCAGAGACACAGCGCAATCCACAAATACCAAACACTTCTGAATGATCAGCAATGCTGCATTATTTCATGCAGGGACAGCAGACGCCATTTTTCAGCTTAACCTAACAAATCAGATGTCGAAGAAAACGCAGGGCATGGAAATTGGTTGTCTGTTATTGTACACGATTTTACATGTGTAAAATCTGTGACGTCGGGGCTGTCACAGCGGTACTGTTGGCGCCGTGTCACTGGGTGGCAATTGCCGACGTTTCGAACCAACCTATTACCGTTATTCTCACGAGTCACGAAGACGGAGTAGAATTCTTCACTTTTCCATTCCTAATCTTATTCGAAATTTCGCTAAGCACTCCCTTCAACTACGCTACAAAATTCTCATGAAAAATGAACAGTGGCCATGTGCAACGGCAGTTAACTAATCTTATCAGAAGGAGGACATCTGGGCGTGAAGTGTCTTAAGCTGTTTTGAGGCGTGACATCCCCGTTATGTTAGTCAAAATCACAAATTAAATGGCAGATGCTAGATAGTCAAAAACACAACTATATTATATATATATATATATATATATATATATATATATATATATATATATATACACACAGCGGATGATGTTAACCGCTGACCAACTACATGTTTCGGCCCTGTATATTGACCATCCTCAGGTTGTATTATAAACTTAACATCATCTGATGTATATATATATAATATAATATAATAATATAGTTGTGCTTTTGACTATCTAGCATCTGCTATTTAATTTGTGGCTTAAGCTGGCTCAGAACCTTTTCAGGTGGTTCGATTTGTGGGTACGGTAATGAACGTTCGGGTTTTACAAAACTTCGTTGATTATTCTTGACCAGCTTGTCGCTTATTGCCTTCTCAAAGAACAATTTTTCTCATGTGAAAAACATCGGGCTGTTGTAGGGGTGGGTGGGGGGCTAATGTTGCACCTTACTGCAGCCCATCTTCCTGTTTGTGTGACCTACTTACACCTTGCTGCGTGCGAGAGTGGCAACAGGCGAATTGGCTGTGGCCTGGTTGTTCAGAACAGCAACAGGGAAACAGTTGAACACGTGCGGGTGGCCAAGACACGGTGTATTTACGTAGCGAGACTTTAGGTTTCGGTGACATGACGCCGTGTAAGTTGCTCGGCACTTTGTCCCTTGAACACGATGGCAATACTGTCCGACATTTCAGAACACCTGACACACAGACACGGCGTCATTCTCCAGAAGGCCCGAACGTTCTAATCCTGACGCTCTTACCTTGCAGCCCATTCATTCCTAACGCATCGCCTGGTATATTGATGCGTTTAAGCCACCTTGACACCACCTTACAATTTGAACTAATGCAAGTGTAACCAAACACGAACAGCAATTTCCACTTCCTCGTTACTGTGGAATGTACAAAATTTAAATAAATATATTGAAATGGTCTGAGATATATGTGCTGTAGTAATGAAGGTAGGCCTTTTGCAGTTTCAGTTGTCCTGTACCCTCACATAATGTAGTCTGTGGGAGCACTGAGAGGTTAACACAGCGGTGTTTGTGAGGATTCAGGTCTACTGGAATGTCATGTTCTCGGTCTCTTGGACAGTTAAAATAGGAAAACTACGTTCCTTCGAAACGTCGAGGACCAACACGAAAGTAGCCATGTGCTTAGTTCGACCTATGCCTGCCTAGCCCGCAGTACCTTAATGGTCACCTGCCTGTACAAAGGACAGCTGGTGCAGACTAGCATCAACTGACCGGTCGCGGTTCTGAGCTACACACAACAACAAAATGCCTGCCCGCACCTTGCCTTCACTTCCTTGCTCGCAGCACCGACCACAGACATGTACGTAAACAGACAGACAGACAAACAGAAAGACGGAAATGTTTCATCCCGAGACCCACATTTCACACGCAACTAATGACCCCCACACACCCACATTCACAGCTTGATAAAGGACCAAAATTTGAGTGATTTTTGGAATTAGCTAAATTTAGTAAACTCTTCTTCAATCACTGACAACGCATTTCACACTTTTTGAGGGGGAGGGGAGAATTTTAAGTTGGAAAACGTGAGATAATTGCGAAATCGTTTGCTACAATATATATTGAAATAATTGAAATTCTGGCATATAAAATCTTAAGAACATAAAATTTGACCCCAATATTCGTACAGAAAAATTTAGAGAACCATGTCAGAAGAAAGTTTTGTAAGAAAATTTTGCAGAGAAAGTTTTATACAACGAAAATTTATCTATCCCAGTTTTCATTTAATACATGCGCGTTTCATTGTAGATATCACAAGGTTCATTCAACACCAGCACATAAATTTATTAGGTTTGAGTAGAGTCATTGGGCTGCATGTTTTAACAACTGGCTCTATATCGTCAGTCCACTAAATTCATAGAATTATAAAGTCAATTTAAATGGCTTGAAAATGTCCAATTTGTAGCCGAAATATTTAGTTGTGTAAGTCATAACAAACATAAAATTTAGTCGTTCTGTTTAGAAATTTCTACCTTTCAAAATCTCTTTCCCAACTCGTATATTTCTATTAAAAGCAGTCAGATCACGTGACCTAGGTCCATGAAAATGTCAGAGTTGATGCAAATCTGACGCCATCATAGGCAAGGTAACGAACACATTCAAGGATCCATTGAAATAATTTTGTAAACATCATTTTATTTGTAATACTACAAGAAGATATCGTGAAATATCATGCGAAAACACCGAAAACATTAGGCGAAAACTGCTTTCTGGTGCCTAACGTAGCTGGGAAATTCATCTACAGTACTAATTGATGCCAGATGTCTTTGTTGTTCATAGGAATCCCAGAAGCCTTAGTGTCGTATCAACTGATACACGTACGTAGTATTAAGCTCAAATTAGTCCGCCCGTGGGCAAAACTGCGGGCCCAAAATTAAAAAAGGAGGGTGCAGTTTGTAACTACAATTTTTGGCCTCAAATTTGGCAAAATTCCACAAACTCAAAAATGGGCCCCTGGCCCAAAGACAAAATGGGTTCAATTTAAAAAATGTAGATCGTGGTTGTTTACGTGTAAAAGGACAGTAATGCGAGGTATTTCGACTTTTGTAGGAATTTTGTCATGGTGCCTCCCTGCTCGCCTACTTCCAAGCTCCACCTGTTCCCTTAAAATTAATCTAACTTAACCTAACCCTCCGTAGTGATGGGTAAAGGAAGTATTTTAATAATATTCCGGTGCCGCCGTATTGTTTGGTATTCTGGAGCTTCACCGCTTCCTGTAAGAGTAACCTAACACTTCGTAGTTACTGGTAAACCTAAACTCGAAAATGGGCAAAAGCCCCTGCTCAAACTCAAAAATGGACAAAAGCACCTGGCAGAAATTGAAAAATGAACAAAAGCTCCGGGCTCAAATCGAAAATTGTAAGGTGACGGCAATAGCCTACCATTTGCTTCGACTTACGGAAGGTATTTTCTCATGCTGGTATCAGTTGCTCAGTACCGTACATTCCTCTATTTATTGCAAGATTTGTTATTCTTTTCGCAGTACCAAAGTTAATAGGCTGAATTTAAATTTATTGCACGGTGGGTTGTCCCTAACTCTATCAGTGTTTGGTTAATTTAATGGTTTCTCCTCACAGTGTCTATGTCACATTTCAAAATTAAGAACCCTAAACCTCTAAATCATTGACGAAATATGCTGAAGTGTTATGGAACTTTGTTTTCAATAATAGTGAGTGTAAATTGGAACGTTTTGTTTTTCATGGTCTTATAGCTCACTTTTGTACGTACAGAAAACCAGCGTTCAGGAACGAGACTTTAATTTCAGAGGTGCAGGAAATTATTGTATTTTTATTTCTACCACAAAAAGTTGGAAACGAATAAGAAACCAACAAACAGCTCCGTTGTGGAATACAAATTTTTATTTAGTGTAAAACAGTGAAATATTTAAGGAAAATGAATGATTTTTATCTAACGATGTAAATGACATGAACATAAATTCAACAATTAATAAGCAAATGAAATGTGTATCATCTCAATACAAGTGCATTTTATTAAGTTTGTAATTTATATTTAGTAATACAAAGAAGTTATAACATCAGTAATTTTATATTAATATATTATATAAAATGTATATATAACAAACATATTACTACGTATATATAAACTTACTTTAAAATATTATGCGCACAATTTTCATACTTAGATATACATAGCTACAAATTGTTTAACGTTGTTAATAAAAAGATTAAGTCATAATTTTAACGAAATATTTTGCTTGGTTCTATCGTCCAATTATAAAGTGATTCCATTGAGATCGATATTAATTTCATTCAGTTTTACCAATGTCACACAAAGGAATATCATGCGTAAAGATCAGGAAATTTTTCGCAGCGAATACAGAGTCCATGGGTTCAGTGGTAACATTGGTAATGCGAAATACACAACAGCTACATTGACAACAATTTTACAGGACTTTTTCCAGTCTGTTTAAAAGGTGTACCTGAAACTGAATATGACTGCTTTTTTAACAACTAATTTAAATTATTATTTATGAACAAACATAACACTTGACAAACTATGACGTGTGCCACTAAGAGCTTCGTTAAATATACTACATGGAAATAAAATCAAATATTACACAAATCCCAACGACACACCATTATGCTAGAGAATATTGTGTTGTCCATTTCTCAAACTATAAGTGCACACAACAAAAATTCACATGCAAAGTGTTCACTGTGTGCATATATCTGTGTGATGTCGGTGACAACTTCAGTAAAACAAAGAATTCAACAATAAATCTGCTATTTGAACAAAAGTAGACAAACCGATTCAATTTAAAACTACGTATACGAGCCTTATGTGAATGTTTCCGTAGAAGAATCTTAGTATCAAACAGTATGAACAAATTGTCAATTCAAAAAGGAAAACCATGTATTGTTATAGGTGTGGATCACAGGAGCTACTGTGTAACTTACTGGCCACGGAATTTAATATTTGAATTTAAACTTCCCTGGTACAAATATAGAAAAGAATAAATTTTGCTGGCGACTAAATCTGAGCGAGTAAATTTCCAATGAGTTAAAGTTTACTTGCTACTCCCTGGTTGGTTTATTATTCCCTTTGTCAAATCAATCATTGTAAATAACAGAGCTAGTAAATATCATGTAATTAGGAACAAAAATCCTCCAGATTTTCTCTTAGATGTCGAAAGGAATGGAAAAGATTTGCAAGTGTGTGACGCGCTTGTTTAATCACCAGCTAAATTAAAATAAAGTAGCAGACCACCCAATACCAAATTCATTATCTTTTGCTTAAGAAGCAATTGTAAAACAATTCGACCATAAAGCATAGGGCACTTAGACACCAGCCCATCAAAAGTATATAAAAGGCAGGCTGTATATGATAGAGGTTGAAGCTGTAATATCCATCAAGCGGGTGAACGATAGCTATCTTCCGAGAAAATATTTTATGCTTGTTCCTGTTCAGGGAAACCCAGTAGTTGTATATACCTGCTTCAACCACACTTCCGACAATTTCATTAACTCGCCTCATCATTGGGTCCCCATGAAGCATTAACATTGATTTGCCGAAGCTAAACACTACCCCGTCTTCTAACCTGCACAACAGGGGTTCAGAGTTCTTACCAACAAAATTACCATTTTCGTAATTTTCTTCAGCAACCATATCGGGTATCAAAATTGACATATTCTTGTGATACTTTGCCCAGTTCACACAAACCTCATACGATGAACAATTCACACGATTTCTTTGTACTTTTGATGCCTCCGTTTCGTCACCATACTCGAAAATAAAACTGTATTCTGGTGGGTAGGCAAGCTTAATACCTGAGTCGAACAGCTCGTCCATGTTTCGAATTGGTGTTTTGTAGCCAGAGTTAATAAGAAACGTTGTGAGAAATGCCTGGAACACTGTGTTGAAAGCCAGAGAAAAACACACCCAGGCGAAGAACAGCAAACGTAGTGACGGTGTGCGTGGCATCGTTGACACTGCCACCCCTAATATCACAGCCCAGAAGCTGGTCAACGAACTTGTCAGTGTCTTGTACCCTTGCCACTCAGACTTGCAGCTGTATTGTCCAAGAATTTTAGTCGAAATGGACGCAATAACAATTGATATGATCAGAACTAACCACAGTTCCACAGATAGTATTCGAAAAATGCTGCTCCACCTTGGATATGCGACAGAACACGGTACATACCAGCGGATACTCATAATGCTGTAGGAATTTGTGGAGTTCAAACCTGATTTAAACAAATAGTGTGATCCCACATCACCCACGGCTATGTCAATAAAACCTAGTCTCATACGTCCACTTATATAATTTGTTATATTTTCATATCTCGCTTCAAAACCTGTTGGTGTTTGGACATGAAAGAATGTCATATTCATTTTCTGCAAAACGATCTGTAGTAACTGATACTCCAAGCTTTTTATATAACTCCCACCATTACCGTTAGAATTGTCGTGTACATAATTCGTAGTTAATTCCCAATGATCCTCAATTACATATGATGACATAAAGCAACCGTTGAAACTCTTTCTGATTTTTACTGGAAACAAATCAGTGTTCTTGGTGAAGTGCCCTTGTTCAGAAATAACCCAAATGTCCAGTAGGGTGATATCATGCACTGAAGTACAACTGTCTGAACTCTGATATGGAAACCAAGTGTATGTCCCCAATTTCATGCCTGTGTCTACATCATTAAAGTTTATCGTACTGCTAAGTTCATTGTTTATTTCATAATGCTCCTGGCTTACGATAACGAAGTTATACATTCTAACTGAGCGGAAAAATATAGAAATTAACTGCATTTGCTCCATTGAAAATTCATTTGCTCCAGCCACCACAAATCGAGCTTCAAAATTCCATGAAATTCTATATTTTGTTTCTCGATTCTTTTTCAGCGAATGGAATTCATTTAATAAATTCCAGATATTCTCATTCTGTGTTAAAATAATATAACTTCCATCTCTATCAATGAAGACTTTTTCATCATTTTCGCTAAAATTACCATTAAGAGTAACGACAGGCCAGATTTTAGTTTGCTGAATCTCTGCAATCAGTTCCTGCTGCACATCTCGGTAGGAAGACGGCGATGATATCACCACAGTTCTCCCTGGTGCGAAGTGTCTGTGGCTGATATATGTCAGACAGCGAACCAAGTGGTTTTCCTGTAAAGTAAGTGACTTAGATGGCAGCAGTGCTCCATTCGTAATTGCGCTGAAGAGCAATATCACCATCACGACGACCTCAAATTTTTCATTCTGTAAAAAACACAGCTCACTTTTAGTTGCTCAGAAACGTACATTCGTTTTTTCATTGCAAGGATTTTTATTCCCTTACCAAAACAAAGTCTATGACCCTGGGATTTTAAGGTAATTGCACGGCGAACTGTCCCTAAGTCTATCAGTGGTTGGTTAATTTAATGGTATCTCTTCACAGTGTGTACAACTTACTTACTTACTTACTCCATGGAGCAGAGTCCTTCTTGAGAAGCTAACCAGTAAACTTTGCAGCTAGTCAAGAAATTCCCCGCAATTATGGGACTCGAAAGTCCCTCACCGTACCCACAAGTGCCCGCCACCTGTCCCTATCCTGAGCCAACTCCATCCAGTTCCCCCGACCCACTCCAACTTCCTGAAGATCCATCTTAATATTAT
>Ga0268261_10001594_pt1 | contig 15733 bp, 15 predicted proteins | sample TergutNc150P1_FD_190353 | JGI IMG/M metagenome (GOLD analysis project Ga0268261, IMG submission 190353) | Nasutitermes corniger P1 segment gut microbial community from laboratory colony in Florida, USA - Nc150 P1 (SPAdes) (version 2) | ecosystem: Host-associated > Arthropoda: Insects >... | reverse complement strand
ATACTAGCCTCATTTTGAGATCAAATTGCTGTAATACTTGTATATGATGATACAATTTTTTGTTTATTTACATAAAATGAAGTTCGCACATGTGCCTGGGTGTGTATGCTAGCCACAAGCCCATCGTGTGACTGGCTGCCTTAATATTCATGTTCCACCCCCTGGTATACATCATCGTTGTTTCTTGGTTCATAATGATTTATTAAGTAATTACACAAAAGTTTATTCAGTTTTTGTAGTATTTTCAACATATGTGAATGCTGTCATAGCAGTATGATTCTTTAGATATCGCTTTTAGTTTTTTCAGAGTCTTGTCATATTCACTAATCTCATTCACTGAGTATCACCACTTATGTAAGACTAATTTAATATGCTTTTGAAATTTACACAGTACTTACTCTAAATGATGTCTCTGTATTGTGGCAGCTGCTGCAGAATTAATTATGGCTTTCCTTTCCTTTCCTTCTGCTTCTTGCAAGGTGGGTGATACTCAGTTGCTCAGCAGCTCTGTTTTACCCCAGCACATATCTTAGTGAATAAAACAACACTTTAGCCACAACAACCAGGGTATGACTCACTCACACCAAAAGTGTAACTCATATGCAGTATTATTTATTGGGAGATACCAGCCAGCTGCCTGAACCAGTTCAGACCAGTCGAAAACTTCCTTTAGCCTCATATGTTGCCTCTTCTCTTCAGATTTTCCATCTTTTACTTATGTGTTTTTCCCACCTTAACTGTGTACGCTGCATTTGCCATGAGTCTCATCCATCATGGTTTATCATTCATTTAACAGTTGGTGAAGAATGCAGATTCTTATTATGCACTTTTTATCATTCAAGTGCTACTTCCTCTTCCTTAAGACCAAATATTCTCCTCATCACCCTTTTCAAACACACTCACCATATGCCCTTCCTTAAGAGTTATAGGTTTCATTCTGACCATAGATATAATTGTAATTTTGTATACTTTATTGTTCATGCTTTTAGTTTGGAGACAGGAAAATAAAATATTCCACACAGGATGATGGGATACTCATAAATTTGTCAATAATGTATAATTTTCAGATAGAATTTTGGCTTGGAACTACTACTGACAGCCAAAATAACTTTTCATTTGTTTGGCGCCTATTTTATAATCTGTAGGAGTAAACTATGTTGCTTTGGTATTGTTATATTATCTTTTAGTCTGACTTCTTCTGCCTACTCATGTACATGTACATGTAGAGGGTTTTGTAGCACCTGATAACACTCATTGGCACATACATGCTCTGCAGGACTCCACTGGATGAGGGACTGGCCCATCTCAGTGGCCTGTACTTGTACAACACACATTCACAAGAGACAAATCATCCATCCCTCTGGCGAGACTTGAATCTCCAATACCAATATGTGAGCAGGCACAGACCTGTGCCTTAGATCATGTTGCCACTGGGATCAGCAGTTGTCATATTACTCCCATAAATACTTTTAATTCATGTTCAAAATGTAATTTTTTTTGTAACTAGCATTGATCGTCAGAGTTGCTACATGGTCCGTGCTGATGAACTGTACAACGAAGTAACTCATGATGCATCAGGCAAAGGGGCATCACAGGGAATGTTTATTGGCTGCTTTGTTGATACAGCAACTGGCTGGATCACCTACACTTGTGAAGGGAAGGAAACCAGCCGCAGATACAAGGTAGATATTTCAGTATGAGCCTCTTAGTGTGGGACTGATGGGTTAATTTAATGTGCATTATTGTTACATATGAAGTAAGTTTATGCATGCAGTTAGAAACATCCTGTGCTCTGTTAATAACAGAGAACTCTTAACACTTCCTTTATGCGTAGTATAGTAAGAACTTCCTGGATTGCCTTTAATCACTGATCAGTGATAAAGAATTTATAAAAATAAGCTGGTCTTCGGAGTAAAAATATTATCCTTTCATGTCTAGGGAGAGAGATGTCACAGACATTTACCAAAAATGTTATTTTACAGGCTTCATATCATGTGTGTGTGCATGCGTGCGTGCGTGCGCGCGCTTGTGTGTGTGTGTGTGTGTGTGTGTGTTTTTTTTTTTTTGCAACATTTCTAATAATTTCATGAAGTTGTTAAAGGAGCCTTTTTATTCTTCCAGTTATGTTATACTGATTTAAGTTGTTTCTGAGTGATATGTGTACCTGTTCTTGTTGTTGTAGATGGAACCTGAAACAAAAGTTTTCCCTGCCATCTTTGTAGAAGCAACTAGCAAAGACGTGATGCAAATAGAGTTGGGTAGGACATCAACCACTCTACCTCTTTCAGCTGCTCTGCTTCAAAACTCTGAGAGACATGTTATACCACAGGTAGGGAACTCTTTGGTTGCTTGTTGTGTTGTTTTTAAAATGTGTAAAGTCATGGGATAGTCAGTGATATAAGCAGATGCAAAATAAATTTCCTGAGAATAAAATAAATATTTGTGATCATATAATTTCTGTGAACAGAAGACGGCTTGTGGAGTTAGCATAATTATTGTTATAGGTTTCATAGAATCCAAATTATTTGATGTTGTGGTATTCTGAAACATAGTCATAAAATAGTTTTAGAAGTCCACTTCTGGCAACTACAGAAAATAGAATTGGCTCTTTTTAATGTGAAAATTTGTATTGTGAAGTTCACGAAATGGATCCTGCAGTAATATTTTTAAAAGTACACCAACACCTTGGTTTACACACTAGTTGTGTTTCTGAAAACATGGCCATAAATCAAAAAGGCATAAATAAAAAATGTTATTCATATATGAAAATAATCACTTACATAAATGCAAATAAAGCAGCCAAAGTGTGTTAACCTTTTGGCACCGGAGTTTTACATTTAAATTTTAGCACACCTCTATGTAAAACATGAATAATACAGGAACCAAAAAAGGTAGCATTATGAAATAAACGGCATTTTGAAGAGAAAAACGGAGAGTGTGCAGCATGTTTAAAATACTCAGTACTTATATTTGTCAAAAAAAAATATATAAAATGCAACATCCGGAGGGTAGCGGTACACCCGTCCTATATATAGGACGCACAGTTCTTAAAGGTTAAACTAAAGATCAGAGGGTGTAAATTAAGAAGTGGTGTGAATTGGTCAGGGGCATTAAAGCACGAAGGCATAAAAAAAATGGGCATAAAATAAGGCCTTCATGTATAAGTTAATTTGATGGCTCTGATTTTGAATATTCTGACACAGAACATAAAATATTTTGCTAACTGAACCAATCGAGCTACCAAAATGAACAAAGAAATAGATGTCTTGCAATCAGGTTTGTGAAAGTGCAATAAAATAAACACATCTACCAGTTGCTCAGCATTTTCAAACAATATGTTCATTAAAGTGTATTTTTCAGTACTGAATCATTTGTTTCCTTCTTTTGCTGCAGTTTCCACCAAGACTTAAGGTGCAGTGCTTGAAGCCTCACCAGTGGGCACGTGTGCCTAACCAGTCCTTGCAGGTTCATGCTCTGAAACTCTCAGACATTCGTGGTTGGAGTATGCTTTGTGAAGACCCTGTGTCCATGTTGGCTCTTCACATTCCGGAAGAAGATAGATGTATTGACATATTAGAATTAATTGAGATGGAACGACTGCTGAGGTAAATATGAAAACCATTTGTAGGAAAATAGTAGTCATTGGTGATATGTATGAAAAGACAGGGTGAGCATAAAGTTCTCCCCTGATTACAAACATTTATTACAAGAAAACTACATGGAATACAGGTTATGCAACTGTAACATAACAATAAACACATGCCATAAAATTTTAGAAACTAACTTAAGTAATGGTAAAAAAAAAGTTTGTATTCCACATAGTTTTCTTGTAATAAATGTTTGTAATCAGGGAAAGATTTTATGCTCACCCTGTAGTTTCTTTTGGATTTACATTATGTTCTGTAAGAGACAGGGACTTTGAGATCTTGAGAAAGAAACCATGTGTTCACACAATGTATATTTGGATCCCATGTCTTATTAAGCGTTCTTCACCATGTAAAAAGGAAGGAACTCCTATGCAGAGACAACATTATCCATTTGTCTGTGACGTAGTGACTGAATCACTTGTCACTTGTTTACAGAAGTTGTCACACAGCCATGAAATTCGGAACATTAACACAGGGAAAGTGGTACTGCACAAATAGATGTAAATTAATTTTGTGAGATCAGCACAGGGACACTAACACTTTACTTGTGGGTATAAATGAATTTCTACCCATAATTTCCATATTTATTGATAAGTTTGAGTGAAATTCATTATGGAAGATATCCATATATTGCTGGTGAACCTCTTTGAGGTTTGTGAAAATAAGCATAGTGGTAGCCGTACTTTATTTAGATGTGTAAATGATTGTTCCCCAGTTTCGTCATTTATTTTGAAGTTGGGTGAAATTCAGTGCTGTACGAGATCTGCACATAATGCTATTGAACATTTATGAGGTTCTTGAAAACTGGCATAACTGATGCCATCCTTTTCTTACAGTTAGAAATAGTATACAAATTCTGATACCAAATAACTGCCAGTTTTAGTGTCAGCCTCAGAAACGAACCTAAACAACAATTTTTTTTCTTGTGTTTCTTGTTCCCAATATCATTTCTGTAAACATCACTCTGGAGTTTCTGGTGCCATTAAGTTTTGAAAATAGAAGAGAAGGTCACCGAGTCCACTTGTCTTGACCAGATCACTTCTCTTAGGTTGACAGATATTAATTTAAAGTATGTTATGGAGTTTTCCGTGGGCCGGGTAGCATAGTCGGTATAACGACTGGCTACAGGCTGGACGGTCCGGGGATCAAATCCCGGTGGGGGCGAGATTTTCCACACCTGTCCAGACCAGCTCTGGGGCTCACCCAACCTCCTGTACAAGGGGTACCTGGTCTTTTCTGGGGGTAAAGAGCGGCCAGGGTGTAATGCTGACCCCTCACTCCCTTCTAGTGCTGTTGGTCATGAAAGAGTAGAGCTATCCCTCTACTCCCCCTGTGGGCCATATGGCCTGTACAGAGCCTCAGTGCCTGTACAAGGGTGCACTTTACCTTTACCTTTTATGGAGTTTTCCAGCATTATATTCCAGATTAGAATAACTGATCCAACAGATAAATTATCTTGTGGGTAGACATTTGATTACAGTTCAACTTAACGCAGAACACAGTGGCAGCATTACATTTTATAATGTAGAGGATGTAAGTAAATATGGGAATTAACCATTCCAAAAAATTACTGCGGGTAATGCTGTATGAATGTAGCAGAACCTCTTGCAAAGTGTTCCCTCTATCTTCACATTATTGTTCATACCACTTTACCCATTTTATATTATTTTTCTTATAGTTTCCATGCCCACACACTTACTCTGTATGCTGCACTCTGCTATCAGTCCAACTACCGTGCAGCTCACGCTCTCTGTCTACATGTCGACCAGAAACAGCTCTTGTATGCTATCTGCTCTGAGTATATGTCAGGCCCCCTGCGACAGGGTTTCTATGATCTGCTCATTGCACTTCACTTAGAATCACATGCTACAACCATGTAAGTAGTTGTTTGTGGTGTGTTATTTCTGCTGTTTGTACAGAACACAGTAGGAATCAACATTTCATAAAAATATCAGGTTATAATTCTAAAGTTGCCAGAAGTTTAAAATGTAGTCTACTGTAGTTTTTTTTTTGTAAGTTCTTTTTCTCATTATGCAGATTTTCCTTTTTTTTGGGCATGTTGCAAAGTGAAGTTTAAAAAATGTTGAGTCATGTTGCAATGTCTGTCCATCTGTCTTTAGGATAACAGCTTGAGAATCCCTGAATGGAATTTGTGAAATTTTACATCAGAGGGTTTTATGAAATTTGTTAACATATTTCACTTTTGATGACATTGGACAACAAAAGTGGAAACTGTATGCCAAGGACTATATGTGTTTTTTACATGTGGCTTGAACACAATATGCTGAATGTTTATTGGAAAGAAAAAATATTTAAAGAAAAGTTGTATGAAAAACAAAAATACACATTTTGTGCCCTGTTCAATTTTTCTAATATACCTTGCGGTTTCAGAGACATTTAAACAAAGTGAGCTAATATATCAGAATTTTTATGCTGTGTGTACATTTTCAAACTTATTGGTGATTTTGTGTTTGATTTTTGCATGAATTTCTTGGCAACAACATTTTGCTCTAATTAACTTTATTTTAAGTTTACTGTCCAATTTAAAAATTAATAGTGACACCCTCTTTAATTCTTCCCACACTTTTTTAATGTGTATGTTAATGTTATGTATTTTCACATTTACCAAAAGCTGACTGCATAATTCCTCTTCGTATAGCAAACATAATGTTATTGGAGGGAAGTAAAATAAAAAAAGAAAGAATTCAAGTTGTGTCTTTACATGTATGCTACATATTTTGACCTTTTCTTAGGCCATCATCAGGCATGTCAGTACAACTGGATTTTTGCATTGACATGCTGATGATGGCCTAAGAAAAGACCGAACATGTAATGTACATGTAAAGGCACAACTTGAATTGAAAAATAAAAACTGTGTTGTTTTCAAAGTAATAATTGTGTTTATTTGGCTAGGACTCTGGCTATCCTAATTGACTTTCTGTGGTTTTTCTGAGCTGCTGCAGGCAAGTGTCTGTTACCTCATTTAGGCCATGACTACTTTCTTTGAAATAACTTTTCTAAATTATCATTTACCAGTCACCTTACCATTCACACTGTGAAGTCCCTGAAATACTTACAGTGTTGTAAAGTAACCTAAAAATCAAAAAGTTTAACAAATGTTTATTATGACTTTGAATCTGAATATAAGGAATTAAAATTGTAACACGGACTGTAACTAAGCCACATGTATAATTTTTCGGATTGTGTTAAAGTTATTTCGAAATTGACACTAGCTTAATATTGACATATACCATTAAGCTTGTTCTGTCAGCATCAGTGCAAACCTACTTATCTACCTATAAGATCCACTTGTATCTTCTTGAGTGTCATATGAGGATATTTGTTATCAATCATATGTTACCATATGCCCAAATGCTTTGTTCCCTGTCAATGTAGATTTTTCAAAGTATTATTTTTTTATACTGGACTTAATTTTCATGTGAATTTATAAATTAGAATTTAATTCAACAGAATTTTAGTTTGATAGTTAGTTTAAACTGTGATTTTATGTTTCAGGGAAGTTTGCAAGAATGAGTTTATTATTCCACTGGGTCCAGAGTTGAAGGAATTGTATGATGATCCTGCCATGAGTCATAGTCTGCGCTCTCTCAGAACAGAGTCAGTTCGACCACAGATGAAGATGACTGATATTGCGTAAGTGCAGTTTCAAATGGCTGGAAGAAAGAAGTGAGCTGGAGAAACATATATATATATATATATATGTGTGTGTGTGTGTGTGTGTACAACATTGAAAGATACTTATTTCTGGAATGTGTAGTGTGATGGAATGTAGGAGATTAGTTTCTTCATTGTCACTGCCATGAGAGCCTCAAATTTCATATAGTCTATGACATTAATGAAATATACATTTGAAAGTCAAATCTTTTTTGTAGTGAGTCAATGAAGATTGTTCCATATGTTCTAATACTTTGCACTTTTTCTCTGTGCAGTGAGACAGTCGACAATATCAAGAGCCTGTACAGTCCATACTTTCCTTTAGATGTAGTAAAGAATTTTGTAATGACAGCTCTAGATGAGGCTGTGCAAATAAATCAGGTGCACAACAGGGATCCTATTGGAGGCAGTAATGAGAATCTGTTCTTGTAAGTACATTAGTGCTTGTTATGTTGTATGTTAACTGTTAACAGTATGAAAAGTGGGATCGTCTGTCAGTACATGGTTGTTTTATTGCACTCGCACCAAAGAGTCTTTGTTTAATATCCAGTTTACTTTAAAAATTTGTACAAACTAAATCATGGATTGGCACTTTCTTATTGCTAACAATTTGAATATTCAGAAATTACCTTCTGAAGAAACATGCATTAATTTCAACCACTGTCTGAAGTCACTGCAAGTGTGCTCAACACATTAAACTGGTTATCATATAACAGTAATTACTGAACGACCTTTGTCTGGCCACCCATCTGTTTACATGTGTAATAAGTTTTCATAGTGAAAATTGTGTGTCCAAATGTCCAGCCTGTGGAATGTTTTAAATAAGTAAAAATGGGGTGATATAGTGTTTGGATGTATTTTGTTTCTGTGGATATGAAATTATTTGACTGATTTTATTTGTGCAGAATTTGTACAAGGCTGACAAATCTGAAGTTGGGTATATGATTTGCCTTTTCCTGTTCATTTACCAGGCATAATTATACATCATCGTGTACTGTGGTGTATCTTGTCACTCTCATCTGTTACACACTTAGAGTGTTTTGCTAAGCAGATGTTATGGAATAATTTAGTCTTTAAATATGTACGGTTGGGCATGTCATGAGACACAGTTAACTGAGATTATAACACTGACATCTTTACTGAGAAAATAAACACTGTAATTCTTGGTAACACAAAAATGTTATTGTTCCAAAGTGATGTCAATATAAATGGAGGGCAGAGGAGATCAAGGATTCTACAGAGTGTACGATTAACCGTAATTTTTTAATGACCCCATGCATCACTGTACACTTCGACCACTTCATGTGGCAGCAAGTAGGACAGAGACTGCTGCTATGGTATTTTGTTATGTGTGATTATTTATTTTAGTTTAATGCATTGTAGTTAATATTAGGTTTTTACTCACATTATTTAAAGAAGGTTCTGGCTAATTGTACTGTAGGCTGTTGCATTGTCTTTCTGAAATAAAGATGTGTGTTCTTTCATATCCTGATGGTTAAATGGGCTTCTGCAGTGAGAAGACAGTAGCAGTTAATTTGGGTGGAATAGTTTGTTTGTTTGTTGTAAGCCACGGTCTATTTGTAGGTTACATCTTTCATCATTTCACAATGCATGTTCTTTTGTGTGTAGCAACTATGCTAAGGTGCTAATGTGCATAGTTCACACAAACATTTATGTAACCATGGTGCAGAGTCATATTTAGTGTTCTATAATAATTACTGTAACACTCCTTCAATCATGACAGCTCATTTTCTCAATTTCAGTTGGTCATACTTATGGAATAGAAGAAAATTTTCAAGAAGTCTTCCTAACCTTCTGTAAACATGCCACTGTTTAAACTTCATGCAGTTTCCACAGGTGACATGTCATCTGGAAGTGCTCTTGCAGTTTAAACTATAAATTGGCAATTATGACTGTCTCATTCACTTTCTCTTTTTCTCACTCTCTCTCTCTCCATAAAGAACTACACGTATATTGATCTGAGTGTTTATTGTTACATTAGACCATTGTTAAAGTTGGTGGACCGTTTGTTGCTGGTTGGCATGCTGACAGATGAAGACGTTGCTAAGTTACTCATCATGATTGATCCAGAGACATGGGATGAATCATTCCAAAAAGGTAATTTTTTTTATGTGTGTTATAATCTTATGTCAGTACTGAGTTAAAATATTTCTATCAGTAAGGAGATGTGTGCTTCTATGTTACATACAGTTGACAAGTACATACAAGATCTGAAACACACAGATTAGTCACATAAGTTTCAACAATTTCACACAGAGCCAACTTTCTCTAATATAATATGCAAATTGAAAAGAAAAAGTATGTGCTAATTTTCACTTGTGTGTTCCAAAAAAGTATATGTGCATTAGTGTTTATGCAAGAGTCAGTCAGAAAATTGGTTTTATGTGGTATACAACGTAGTAACTAATAACCTACACTGATTTTGATTATATCAGAGATATTCATTGCTGAGCAGTTATCATGTTTGTAGCACTGAAGAAAGTTCTTGGCTACCACATATTTAGAGATGGTTGGGAAGTGGGAACTTTCATGACACAGTGGTTGATAATGCAGGTCATGAACTGCTGTCTACAGGGAATAACAAGCTCATTGCACAGTATTATAAATGCCTTATTTGTGGCAGGGACCATGTGGAAAACTTTTAGGATGGAAGTACAGGTAAATCTGAACTGTTCTTGTTAGAGGTGAAATAAAGATACCAAAACACATGAATTGTAAACTTATTTTCTGACCAACTTTTGTTGTATTATAAATTTTTGACAGGGTATTTAAGAAAAAGTGGGTACAAGAAATATGCTGTTTAAAGTGTAAGTCAAAGAAATAATTTGCTTAAATTAGGTACTTAATTGTATTTTCAGGTTTAGAAAATAAGTTCATTGTCAAAATATAGTTGTTTGTAGAATCTAAACCATGAGTTGCAGGATAAATTAAGTGTCTAGGTGACCTGCTGGTCCCAGAAAAGAATTGAGAATATTAATGACTGTAACATGCATTGCAGACGGTAAGGATGAACATAGGAAGGGCCTATTACATATGAAGATGGCTGAAGGAGCTAAACTACAGATGTGCTATTTACTTCAGCATCTTTGTGATATTCAGCTGCGGCACAGAGTGGAATCCATTATTGCTTTCAGTCATGACTTCATCGGTGATCTACAGACTGTGAGTAATATTTACGGCCAGCTACAGCCAGAAAAATGTAACTTCATCTGTGTGCCATGTTTGCTTTATTTAATTTTTAAGTAGGAGGTTTGCATTTTACAATCATACAAGATTCTTCAGTTTGTATTCTTATGAATTGTTCTTGTGGCATAAATTACAAAATCAGTGCATTTTGAAGAATATTTTTTTTTTTTTCCTGGATTATGACAGTTTGTAGTGTGGAAGAAACTTAGTGATGTATTTGAAAGTATAATGACAGTAATATGTCAGAAAATATAAAAAAAATATGCCTTAAATGTCTCATAGATGTCCATTAAGTCGGCAGTTCAATTAATATGAAATTTATATTCTGTGCACTTATGTAGATAACACTGAAAGATGCTTTAAAGACTAAAATAATATTTTTGTTTATCTTAATCATTTGTAAATGTTATTACTTTGTGTTGAATTTGATAAATAACAATGCATGCAGTATAATTCTTAATTGTACGGATGATCAAAAATAAATTATATATCTAGTGTGAACTCTTGTTTTATATGTTATTTTTATTTCATTTTTGGTTATGAAATGGATTGTGTTGTTATAGGATCAGTTGAGAAGATACATAGAAATCAAACAGTCTGACTTGCCGTCAGCTGTTGCAGCTAAGAAGACCAGGGAATTTAGGTGCCCACCTCGGGAGCAAGTAAGTGCTTTCGTGCATGTGCCACCTTTGCTGGATTTCTTACTGCCTAACATTGTAGCTGTATGTTATATAAAACAAACGGAGATGTCACCGGGAAGAGCGCTTAGTGAAGGAGCTCTTTAGAAGCAGGACATAAATAGCATTCAGTATCCTTTGTTTTCTGGACTGTAAGTGCACTGTACATGTAAAGGATTATGTCATGATACACCTTGTTTTGCAGTGGATTAACTGTTGTAGTTTTTTTTATCTATTACTAATGCAAAGGTGCACATTTTATAAGATTTTATTGATCCAGATTATTTAAATATTAATGAATGGCTGAAACACTTATATGTAACATTTAGAGCTGTCTATAAAATTGAGGTTGGGTATCACTGAAGTGTAGATAGTGTTTTGAAATTGGCAGGTTTGAGAAAGTAAATAATCTTCATGTCTGTCTGGCTGTAATAATGGCAAAAATTACTATTATGAATGAAAACATAACTTGAAGTAAAAGTATATTATATATTAGACAAACATAATGAAATTGAAGTTATGTAAGACACAAACACCTGTAGAAGTCAGGATCTTTATTTTTAAAAAGTTCCATAGATCCAAACTAGAGATGTGGCTCCAATACAAGAATTACAGTGCCACAGGATGCATGTAAACCATACCAAAAAACATGAAAAAAATCGGATGTGTATTAACTAACTATACTCGTGTAGTTACTATCATAATTAAATTACTCAACTATATAGTTGTGGACTGATAATTTAGAGATTTTAGTCATGTTTGAAAATTATAAAACTGATTAAGTGTACATGAGGAGAATATAACTGTCATAAAGGGTAAAAATTATTCTTTCCTCTTGCAAAGACTTCTAGTCATACAGATCCATAGATTATTGTTGTTATTGTTGTTGTTATTGTTGTCGTCGTCATTATCGTCATCTCCCCCTTTAAATTCCTCCCCTCCTTCTCCTCCTCCTCCTCATCTTTGTCCTTATTGTTGTAACTGCTGTTATTTAGTGCAGATTCCCTCTCTGTTACGCGTATCTAACATAGCCTCAAAGCATTGTTTCAATTTGAAAATTTTAACAATAGCGCAATAAGGAAATCTTGTACAAATTTAGTTTAGTGTAGTTTTTTCATTCTGAATTTGTCTGATTTTATGCTGTATTAATCAGAAGGCCATTCCATTGTGTTCTAGTAAAATTGATGCTCTGCTTCAAAGTTTTGCATTATCACTGTGTTGTTAATTACTGATAAACTATGGTATCATTTTTTGGGGCTCATCAACAACCATGCACAATATATTTTTAATACAAAAAATAATAATGAGAATCATACTGGGACTATGTCGTAGGAGCTCTTGTATATTGTATTCATAGTTGTACTTTGCTATTCATTAGACTCTTGTTTGTGGGAATAGTTTGTGCCCTTTATTGTTATCTTTATGACATCTGTAAATGTTCATTACTAGGACAAGAATGTATATCACTATCCAATATTGTTTATGACCACTTTGATATTCATACAGTAATTGAATGGATGATGGATCGAAGAAATGTGAATATGTGTGTGTGTGTGTGTGTGTGTGTATGTGTGTGTGCGTGTGCATGTGTGTGCGTGTGTGTGCGCGCGCGCGCGCGTGTGTGCGCGCATGCGCGTGTGCATGTGCGTGTGTGTGTAATGGGGGGCACATGGTAGCCCAGCTGGTTGAGGCATTGCGCTACAAGCTGGAAGGTGGCGGGTGCGATTCCTGATGATGTCTTTGGAATTTTTCATTTACATAATCTTTCCGGCTGCACTATGGCCCTGGGGTCGACTCAGCCTATAACAGAAATGAGTACCAAGAATTTTTCCTGTCGGGTAAATGTGGCTGGTGCGTAGGGCTAACAACCTTATCACCTTCATGTGCTGATTGTCTTGAAATGTGGGAACCTCAACCTCCCAGAACCCACAGGGCCTGTCCAGGGATTGCTTTACCTTTTGCTATGTTGATAATGTTTACATTATATAAAATTATTTTACATTATTCTAACATTTCCAATGATAATATTTGCATAATTCCCAACTGCTTCATTTCTGAACTCTGGATTAAGTGGCACTGGTGTTCCCGTAACCAAAGAGTTATTCACTGTACTAGATTTAGATATATATGAAGTTGGGGTGACGTCCATTGATATAACATTCTTAAGTAGTTTTGTGAAATTTTTTCATTCAGTAATTAAATGAGGGACACAGAAGGCAAAGCATGGCACTGTCACAAAACTGTTTCTTCTCTTTAAGAAACAAAATAGACTAAAAATTAATTTTCCTTAGAGCATTCATGTTTTTTATGGAATTTTTACATGTGTATTTTGAAAGAATTGCAGAGTAATCACATTATTATTACTGACTAATTGCAGATGAATGCAATTCTTGGCTTCAAGAATTTGGAAGGAGAAGACAGGGAAAATTGCCCCTGTGGTGAAGAGCTAAGTGAGCATCTGTCCAAGTTCCACAGCAGACTGATGTCCTATGTTTCACTCAGTGCTTTGCAGGAGCCTGAGGAATCAGAGGTTAGGATTTTTTTTTCTCCCCTTGTCAGGGACATCCAGATTTGTATGAGATAGTGTCAAGAGTTGATAAAGAATTTTCATTATCATCTTCAGGAACCTGCAACAGATACAGTAAAGCCTGGGCCATTGAAGCGTTTGTTTAATTTTATCAATGCTGTGAAAGAACTGGAAATAGAGCCTAAACAAGAAGAGGAGCCACAAAAAAAATTACCTGAAGGTGAGATGTTATTCCTCAATTGATAAGATTCTGCCAGTTTTGTGTTGGGGACAACTTGGTATTGAGTGTTACCAGTGGCCATTTTCATTGACTTGACATGGTTTTTCTACTTTTATAATCACTCGTCATTGTTGTTGTTGTTGCTGCTGCTGCTAATGGTAATTCATTGTTTTCTAAACTTTTTATTTGTTAATAAACACTTTATTAACAGTCTTGCAAAATAAAAAGACCCTATTTTAGTGATAAAGGAAGTATTAAAAGCTGAACGTGTGAGATGTAAAGTGATGCATAAATTAATTTAAAAAAGAATCCAGGTTGATTGTGGTTGGAAACAGAATGATGATGTATTTGCAGATGTGCGCTGGATTCCCAGAAAATGAGAAAAATTAATTTCACTTTGGGTACTTATTATTTAATAAACTCTTTCCTGACTGTGGGGGCTTTTAAATGCCACCAGTTCTATGGCAGTTCTTTGAAAGGAAGTAATTCAAAAATGCAGACAGTGTAAACTTGAATTGTTTTATTTTATCACTGCATTTTAAAATTTATGGTAGTTTATTTAAAAAATATGTTAGGATATCTTTCTGGTAGTAAAACTTCCTGCACCTGTTTAGTAATATTTTTGCATGTGGTATTTGCTGCAACATGGAGTTTCGCAGAGTGTTACATCACAACTCCAACACATAACACTACCTAATTTTCTTTGCTTATGTACTGGGAAAAATCTACTTATTCTCAAGACTGCATACGTCTTCTCTCTCTCCCCCCCCTATGTAGATGGTAAGCCAGGTTTGTCATCACCCAGTTTTGCCTGACAGTGATGTTGGAGCTGTTGATGTTGAGGCTAGTGGTTTATTGTTTCCACTAATATTCTCACTTTCTGTCTGCTGGATCTGTCATTCTGTGATTACAGTGAAGTATAAAGTTCTTGAAAGCATAGTCCTTGCCCGTTTGATTTTCGTGTGTTGTGTACTTTCAAATATGAAGCTATTTAGTGCAGTACCTGGAAAAATAATATAAATATCTTGGTCCATTTAACGGTGTTCTAATGGATAATAGTGCACAATTTGATCTGCCCATTCCACTCATCACATAAATTTATGATAGTCGTCAATTATTTATGACTTCATTTTTCTGACTTTTACTTTTTCTGTTCTGTCTCCACAATCTTTGCTGTGTGAAGGGTTCAAATAAACTTTACATCCCGCTTATATCATCTTTCTTTATCAGAAATTGGTCTTTATATAACTAAACAGACTGTCCCATTTTCATGTCTTTTATTTTTTCCCTAATTTTTTTTCTGAAGTTTTGTTGAAGTACTGACTGTGCACGAGGTAAATATTAGGTGGTGGACCGAACTCCTGGCTTTTACAATCCCCTGATATCATGCCATTAAATGTCTTGCTGTGGGGGTGTGTGTGAAGGATTATGTTTGCAGAACATCTATAAATGACAAAGCAACCCTTTTGCAAGGATAATTGAAGAAATGTGAAGTTGAGCAAGAGGAATATGCAGAACTAGTCCATCAGTTTGATGTAAACAGTGCTGCTAGGGGTCCCACATTAAAATTAAAATTACAATTATATAAATATACTCGATTTTCAACCAGAAGTGGAAGAACCGGAGATGGCTCCGGACGTGGAATGACGAGATACAACGGGCAATAGAAGAAAAGAAATCTAGCTACAGAAAATATTTACAACACAAAACAGTGGAACACTATATAGAATATAAAAGACATCGGGCAATAGTAAGGAAAATGACACGAAGGCAAAGAAGA
>Ga0268261_10001593_pt1 | contig 15735 bp, 21 predicted proteins | sample TergutNc150P1_FD_190353 | JGI IMG/M metagenome (GOLD analysis project Ga0268261, IMG submission 190353) | Nasutitermes corniger P1 segment gut microbial community from laboratory colony in Florida, USA - Nc150 P1 (SPAdes) (version 2) | ecosystem: Host-associated > Arthropoda: Insects >... | reverse complement strand
AGGGCCGCTCGCCTGCTGAGATCGTGGGTTCGAATCCCACCGGGGGCATGGATATTTGTCTGTTGTGAGTGTCGTGTGTTGTCAGGTAGAGGTCTCTGCGACGGTTGATCACTCGTCCAGAGGAGTCCTACCGACTGTGCTGCGTCGTTGTGTGTGATCTAGAAACATCAAGAATGGGTGCTCCATATATATATGACATTAGTCGCCTAAGGGTTAACTATGTAAGAAACATTTTAATCATATTTTTACCGTAAGTTTTTAAAGAGCTGTATGTTGCACATACTATACTTAACTGACATCAACAACAAAGCTACTACAGACTGAACAGCATTACAAACAATAGCTTATCATGGGCAATTGGTTTTACAGCTGGCATTTTGTTCTCCCTGAAGATGGTATACTGGTACCAAAACAAAACGGTATTATGCATGTAATATTTACATATAATTAATATTGTGCATTTGGTTGATGAAATAAAACTGAGTACATTAATCTAGGCAAATGCCTGTTTTTAAAAATAACTTTTTTATTCAATGGGTTCAAAATAGAAAAATTTGTGGAATTTCCGCTTTGTATTAAATACATTTATTTGTAACCAAAATACTCGTTTTTTTACCCTGGATAAATTTTCTTGCCATGTCAGTTTACTGCAGAGCATATGGAAGCAAATTTAAAGAAGGAATAACACTCAAATCAAAATCCTTGAATATTTACCCATGCAGTTAAAAGACAGGTTATAATTGAGAATACAAGTGCAAAAACTCTACTGCAATACTTGCACATCCCTCTAAGAGCAGCAGCTGCAGGACATACTGCTACGAGTATTATAATAAAAGCCAACAAGATGCACCATTTCTCAACTTTATTTTCGTAAAGAACTCTACATGTTTCGGACGGACTTACTGTCCATCATCAGGAGTCTATAAGAATATATGTTGCATGGTCCTCTGAATGTCAAATGCTATGAGTATGTGTACTTTCATAATATCTTTTGGCATTCTTTAGTAGGTCCACACTAGGAAACAAATCAACAGAATAGTTACACTAACAAGCACGACTTCTTCTTAGAGACTGGTTGTTATTTTTCTGACATGTAAAGCACATATAAAATGTTGTCCTTTCAAACATTTAATAAGACACTTCTGGCTTACTAGAGGATAAGCTTAAAGAACATGAGGTATAATTCAGTTCCAATTTCATTTTACATATTGCATGGAGAGCATTCAGAAAGTATTGGGACTATTGGCAACATTGTATGACTTCTGGCAACTAGGTGATTCCTATCCCCAACACAGCATTGACTCAGTAGTAATAACCAACAAGATGCAACCTTGTAATAGAATTTATTATTCCACCGTTCATTGAAGGCTCAACATGTTTCGAGCGGCATACCGCTCATCATCAGGAGCTCTAACTTATTTGCAGCCTCTGGTTTACATACGCATGTGGTGACCGGCCGTAAGTGAAGTCTGAGTGAGTTCCCACTCAGACTTGACTTACGGCCGGTCACCACATGCATATGTAAACCAGAGGCTGCAAATAAGTTAGAGCTCCTGATGATGAGCGGTATGCCGCTCGAAACATGTTGAGCCTTCAATGAACGGTGGAATAATAATTTCTATTACAAGGTTGCATCTTGTTGGTTATTTATACTGAGTCATTTTACGATGCACGGATCAATGAATATTAAACACAGAATTGAGTTAGTAAAACATGTATGCAAAATGCAGCAGCACCAGCATTCTGTAGTATACTCATTTATGAGTTAAGGTGCACGTCTGTCGACATGTCATGGAAAGAGATGACCATGGATGGCAATAGACTGCACAGTCCCTGTGGGAAAATGGAATATCAGCTTTTGACATTCATCACCACTAGCTGAATGCATACCTGCAGCGCCTGATTGGTTGTGACCTTCAATGGAGAAAATGAGCATGGCAAAGTGAGTCAGCCCAGGTCAACCTGCAACACTCTGCACAGCAACAGTGGTATAATGTCCTTCAGACAATCGCGGGGACATGGTGGAATTGCTACCCCAGGCAACACCAGCGAGAAGCATATAATGTAGCATCCTCATACATTTTCCGTGGGAAATCCTGCACTGAGGCGAATGGCCATGGAAAGTGTTGATGCTGCATGCCAATTGCAGGCTGAATACCAACCACCAAGCAATGCTAGCACTGGTGACCCTTAGCTTCACTGTCTCACCACATTCACCAGACTTGCCCATGTCAAAATAGTGTAGTCAGTATGGTGATTAAGTATGAACCTTTTAGACATTGGGTACTGGGGAAACTTTCCTTAAGGGTAAAGCGGCTGCAGCGTGAAGCTGGTCACTTGCATCAATCTAGTGCCGAGATTAGGAATAAGTGGAACTATACACTTCCACTCTCCCACATGCCTTTCTGGTATTCACAGGGACTACTTTACCTCTGTCTTTAGACAAAACAACAAAAACAACAAAAGTAAATATGACAAGAACAAGAATGATAATGACGATGACAACATCAACGATGACGACAACAAATCACAGGGTAGAGTTTGTGGGTTGGTGTGACTGTCCCAAAAGACTTCTTTGCTGCAGTCATCACAAAGGTACCAGAAAGATGGCAATGTTGCACTGCCATCAGTGGGGAGTATTTGGGATGTGCTGAAGCGCAACTTTGCAGCTATCATTTCTCATCTTAAGGTGGCTCATCCCCGTTGTGTTTTTGGTATAATCAGAAGTATAAAGACTTCAAATACAAAAATTTGTTTCCAAAATCAGGTCAGCTACATGTTTGGGCTAATATTTAACCATCATCAGGCCAAACTACAAAACTAGAAGAAATGTTCATAGCTGCATGGATTTGAGATTTAAAACTCTCACAAAGTAATCTTATACAATATACACAACATACAAGTGCAGCCTCAGGAATAAAATGAAGGTTGTAAGATTATATGTTTCTAAAATATATTAATAATGACTGAAAAACATTAAATATATGATAAGATGTGGTATTTAAAAGCTTAAAATAGTGCGGAAGCAAAGGCTTTCATTTGGAGAGAAAGCTTGAATGTATTAGATTCCTTGTTAATGGTAATATCACAGGATATGGATGCTTGCTCATATTATTTGGTGTTAAGGTATTATGTATTTATAATGTGTACTGAGATCTTCATCAATGTTATGTATAATTTGAAAGATAATTTCTTCTTATTATCGCAAGTAGCACATTTTTATACATATTTATATATTATAAAATTCACATTGCACAAAATATTCTAGACTCTCATGGGAATTTCTCTTCCTGGTGTTGTCTGCAGGCTTCAGACACCATAAGGAAAAGATGTACCAACAAGATATTACCATAAACAGTGAATTTTATACATACAGGCAGTCTCTCCAAAAGAACGCCTATACTTCCACCCCATTTTGAAATTTTAAATAACATATTTGATTATACATTCAATATTTTTCAGTCGTTTTTAATATCTTACAAAACAAAATAATCTTATAACCTTCATTTTATTCCCACAGTTGCACATTTATGTTACATCTATTATGTAACATTAGTTTGTATGGTTTTTGACCTCAAACCCATGCTGCTGTGAACATCTCTACTAGTTCTGTAGTTCAGCCTGATGATGGCTCAGTATTAGCTAACACATGTAGCTGACCTCATTTTGGAAATAAGCTGTTTCAATTTATTATACTTCTGATTATCATTTCTCAGCTTCTATTCCATGTGAGCCCCAATAATTCAGAATGACCTTCATATTACTAATTTCAGCAGTGTTTATAGTTTCCATATATTCCTACGAAAATGTATTACACTTTTACAGCAACAGCAGATGCAAAGAAGAGTAAAGAGAGATTGAAGAACATTAAATTCCAGTCAGATATAAAGGAAAATGTGCCTGCAGTGTACAAGGTACAGTACAAACTATACTTAAGATACAGCTATGTGGAATTTTACATAAATGATAAACAACTGATATGTTTTCATACTTTGTGCTGAACTCACTTCAGTGCTTTCTTGGAAGTGTGACCAGGCCATAAACAGTAATGCATAGAATTTCCATCCTTTAATTCATTTTTAAAATACTACTGTTTTGTGAACAGATTTTACTTTTGTGGTGGAACATTGTTGTGTTGTTAATGTAGCAATGCAATTAGCAAAATGGCAGACAATAAGATGCTTGAAGTTTGACAAGTATGTTGTATATTGGTGAATACTTCGTCTGTCACATTAAGGAGAAGGTTTACATTGTTTAGAAGCAAGGTAGTAAGGAGAATATTTGGAGCTAAAGGGAGGAAGTAACAGGGGGCTGGGTGTAACTGCACAATGAGGAGCTTCATTACTTGTATTCTTCACCATACAATATTAGCATGACAAAACCAGGAAGTATGAACTGCATGAGGCATGTAACACACATAGGCCTTATCAGGAATCTTGAAAGGAAGAGACATCTTTGAAGACTTGGGGATGAAAGGGAGGCTAACATTAAAACTGATCTTTAAAGTGGGTGGGAGGATGGGGATATAGGCTGGATTCATGTGCCTCAGGATTGTGACCAGTGATGGACTGTTACAAACATGGTAATGAACCTACAGATCCACAGAAGGAGAGGAATTTGAGCAGCCACATGGCTGTTAGCTTCTTAAGGGTTCTGTGTTCCATGCAGTTACTCTATATCCAGTGCTTCTAACACTGGTTAATTCCTTTGGATTGTATGCAATGTTTCAATGTGTTACTGTTTTGTGCAATGCTCTGTGTTCTTTCTCCCTTCACAAATAAAATGTACATAAATAGTAAATTCATATTTCCATTGTCAAATATTCACTCTATTTTTGTCCCTCCAGGATATTGGCATAATGATTGGGGCCCTGCTGCTGCTCTGCATCTGTGTATACTGCATTTTCTATGCCCTGCTCTCTACCCAGTAAGCCATGTAAAATGAGTGCACATTTATAAGTGAATAAATCCATTCATCTGCTCATTTGTAAATAAAAAATCTTACAGCTTTTCTTTTAATCTGTTCTGTTCCCTTTTATTTCTCCAGTGATCTTTAACAGTAAATTCCATCACTAACTCATACATTCGTCCTCTACAATATTTTATGTCCTGTATGCTACATGAAATAGCCTGGCAAACAGCAATTACAACAGCCTGGCTAAGTGTCACTTCAATCACAAAAAAATGTCTGGCAAACAGAATTTTTGTCTAACTGGTGAACTGAGCCAAATTTTTTTTGACTCCTGCATATGGATTGTAATCAGAAATATTGGTTTATTTCCAGACTCTTGCATAATTTCATTCTTACATAAGAGTTTTACAAATCTGTATTTATGAAATGTTAGTTCAGTTCAGCAATAGTGCATTGCCATTATTCTAGGAACTTGAGGTTGCTTAGTACAGCACTTGGTTTGGTTCCCAAAATATAAAGTGCAGTTTCTGTTTCAAAAGGGGATGTGTTTTAGGTAAACATCCTGGAAACTGTATCCTGCTTAAATCACACATAGTACACCCTTTTATGTAAAAGTCCTCTGCTTTAAGACTGAAACACTGTCTGACAAGCCAAGATACTACATTTGCATTTATATTTACATTTACATTACATATACATTTATAAATCCAAGATCCGTCATGACAGCAGTATACTGAACTTGTCATAATGATATTACAAATTTACTTATTTATATATCTTACGAGACTCAGAAACAAATTATTCCAGTAAATACAATGCATGTGTAACAAGATATTCTTCCAGTGCAGGTTTGAAGTGTTGCTTTTTGTTCAGCCATTTTGTAATGTGAGGTGGTAAGCTTTTAAAAAATTATCGTGGAATATGTCGCCCCTTTTTGAATGGAGGGGAAACAAACTGTTGGTCTGTGCAGGTGATTCTGCTATTTGGTGTTCAAAGAATGCACAGATAGATTAGTTTGAAACTTGTCAGGGTTATTGACAACACAATTCATCAAAGGTAATATATGTAAGCAAGGTACTGATAGAACGTCAAGTCGTTTAAATCAAGTTGCTACATGAAGATCGCTAACCCAGTCCTAACATTGTAATCTTCTTTTGTATTAAAAACAGCTTGTGCAAATTAGCAGAAGTACCCCAAACATTATCCCATAATTAACCCTTGAATGAAAATGGGCAAGATAAATTAATTTTAAGGAATCAATATTTATTGTATAAGTGTCTCAGAATAAAACATGCTGAACTCACATTACTAATTAACATTTGAATGTGATTTTTCCATGAGAGCTGAGTATCTAATTGTATTCAGGGATTTTTTATGCTGGGCCCTGGTAATTTTTAGTGGGTTCCTTTCCAACCCCTCGTCAGCACTGGTTGCTGGCACATTTTGAAGCTGGGGAAGAGACCTTACTATGCCGGATTGTCACAGCAGATGAAACCTGGATCTTTCATTTTAAACTGGGCACCAAAAAGGCAATCTGTGGATTGGCACCACCCTCAACCTCCCCAAAAGTAAAAATTCAAAAAGTCTCTGTCAGTGAGGAAGATCATGATTACTGTCTTCTGGGACTGTTAAGGCGTGATTCTAGTGAATACAATGCAGAGAGGAGAGACAGTCGCACCCAACGCCTACATCAGGACACTGACAGAACTCAGAAAGCATTTCAGAGGAATTAGGCCTGACAAGAATCCAACAGAAATCTTGCTTCAGCATGACGGTGCTAGGTCGCACACAAGTTTGAAGACTCGGGAAGCCATCACAAAATTTGGTTGGACAGTAGATACCCCATCCCCAGATTTCCAAATATCTGGAGCCCTAAATGACGCAGTATATGGTATGAAGTTGGAGACTGATAAAGATATAATTCGCGCAATGAGTACTTGGCTACATCTGCAAGGCCCTAGAAGTGGACGGAAACTTTGGCACGGGGTAAACCTATCACTCTTCATAATGTGCAATTTTCATGAGTAAGGAACAAATGCTTGTATTTACTGAGAAAAAATAAGGGTCATTATGGGCAAACCTCATACACTGAGTGCTGATGAACACCATTTTGGGGGGGGGGAGTCTGACTTTGAGGATATATATAATTTATATTTGATTTTGAAAATTACATTATAAAAACCACGTCATTAATACACTTGCAACATAACACAGTTTGCATATTCGTACAAATATAACCACAAGTTCCATTACTAACACACACCTAATTTAAATCACTGGGTCTTATGTTCTTGGTTTTTTAAATTTCCTCTAACAAATCCAAAGTTTATTGCTGTATTTTTCAAAATGCTAATGTACTAGTAATCAGCCAATTTTAGTGGCCAACTTCTGCTGAAGGGTAAATCACGTAAAATGTGTGATACCACCGTGTCTAAAAACCTAAGTTACTTAATTTCCATTCAAGGCCTGAAACCCAGCAGCTTCCTCTTACCCTTATGTGCGCTCATGATTGCCTCTCGTTAGGTTGTTAAGTATGCAACCATTGTACGTATGTATGAAGAAACCGAATTGCGTTACTTGCGTTACAGGCGGCTACTGTAGGGACACTGCGTCCCACTGCCCGTCACTACATGCGTTTTCCCCTAGCTTGAGTCGTTTTCGCTCATTTTAAATCCGGCCTGCAGGGTAACCGTTGGACCACTAACGAGAGATGGAGGCTGGACGATGCCGTGTGGCGGGATATCAGTGACCGGGGCCCCACCTAAAAGTTATTGGGTCCAGTGGAAATCCCCCGCAGCAGGAAACGGCGTCCTGGGACGTCACTTGGAGTCGGTCGACGGAAAAAAGGAGCTGGCCCAGGTGAAGGAAGTAACGACGGAGATGCGCGGAGGTATATCCGGGGGACATCTTGGAACTAATAAGACCATCGACAAGGTCCGGAAACGTTATTATTGGTTGCACTTAAGGGGCGACGTCGAGAGGTGGCGTCAATAATGTGACACCTGTGCTGCCAGTCGAGGCCCCAGAACCAGGAGTCGGGGTCTGATGCACCAATACAACGTCGGAGTACCCTTTCAGAGGATCGCAAAAGACATCGCTAGACCTGTCCGGAGAGCGAAACGTGACATCTATCTCCTGATCGCCATGGACTAATTCACGAACTGGCCAGAGGTTTACGCCATACCCAACCAAGATACATCGAAAGTGACAGACGTACTTGTGACCAACGTCTTCGGCCGCTTCGGCGTTCCGATAGAGCTGCACAGCAATCAGGGCCGGAATTTCGAATCACGGCTAATGCAGGAGGACCTGGAGCGACGAGATAGCAAAAGTGGAACAATACCCCTACGCCCCCAGTCAGATGGAATGGTGGAACGCTATGTGAAGACGATCGAGAAGCACGAGTTTTACGAATACGAGGTGACGCAGTATGATCCTCCGACAGGCAAAGGAGGTAATTTCGTCCAATACATTGACAAGTTTCTCAAGTCCAAGGTGGAAGGCAGCGGCTCTCCTGGGTGGGTGCAGACTCCTGAGGACGAAGACAAGTTTGTCAAGTACTTTTTGGAGGAAGGGCATTGAGCTCTACAAGACAGCGATCCAGAACGCAGCCAAGGAGATCCAACTCTTTCTCAACTCATTCTGGGGCTAGCTGACGGAATTGAATAACAGGCCCAAGACGAAGATGATAGTGCATCCGCAGGAGCTGTTTCGATTCCTCGCTACGCCCGGTGTCGAAGTGACAAGTATCTTGTTTTTGCCGGCGACGAAGAGGTATGGGTCACGTGGAAGTACGCGGAAGAGAACATGCCCATTCTACGTTACACGAAAGAGGTGATCGGGGCTTAAGGGACGACCGGAGCGTGTCTCAAACTCCGTATCAGGACGCGTTGAAGGAGAGAATAATCTACAGCAATACCGATTCTGTATTCTACATACATAAGTGCCTCTGGCCGTGAGGCGCGGAAACAGGTTGGGCGATATGACCAATGAGCTAGGTTCCGACGTGTACACCGAGGAGTTCGTGTGTGGGGGCCCAAAGAACTACGCGTACAGGAATGTGAAGGCTAGGACTCCGGAAAGGAAGACTATAAGGCGCGGGTAATAACTCTACGCTGCAGGTCAGCTCGTCAACTTCAACAGCATAGGGGACATGATGTCATCACTGTTCGCACCGGCAGGCAGATCAAGCGCAAGATGAGTGTGACGGCAGTGGCTAAGAGATTGTGTCGGGGCCCGAGGTGTATAGTGTTTCGCAAGCGCAGGCGGCTAAAGGATTTGGACTCGGTCCCCGTCAGGTATATCAAGGGCGAGCAGAGTTGTTCGGAATGTGAAATGTTGGGATTCACAAGGCGACTAGATGACTTGGACTCGGTCCCATTGAGGTATATAAAGCACGAGAAGAGAGGATCCGAATTTCAAGGCTTGTGATCACGTTCATGCACCCGTTCACGTTGATGATCAGTGGCCCTAACGGCTGTAGCAAGACTTTTAGGCCGTTTACTCGCTAATGTCGACAAACTGTGAACCGAGTCAAATTTCGCGATATAGTGTGGTGTTTCAGCGATCTCGGCTGTAACTCAAGCTCAGTTGGCCGGGGCGGGAAACGGATCGTCAATAATAGGCATCCCGGATTACGCAAAGGTGAATAACGGCCCAACACTGGTTGTGTTGGACGATATCATGAACAAGACCTCGAGGGATGTGTGCGACCTACTTAGGAAGGGCAGTTATTACAGGAACACCAGCGTCATACTCATCACGCATTAGGGTCGCTGCAGTAGAGAAAAATCGCTTAATACCAAGTACCTGGTCGTATTCAAGAACGTTCGTGACAAGAATCAGTTTGCCTAACTTACCATACAAGTGTATTCCAAAGACAGCTAGTCTTCGCGGCGCCCACATGGTTACCTACTGCTCGATCTTGCGCGAGACACGGCTAATCTTCGATTACAGACCGATATATTGCCCTCGGCAGTCATGGTGGTGTACACATCTGTAGACCAAGCGACGGATATGAATTATCTCCACGCGCTGAAATCCGCGGACAGGGGTCTTGTGATCAGCATAGCCGAGTTGGCGCTGTACGTCGACGGTAACTAAATTTTCCAGGTGAGTTGCCAGAAGGCTGCGCGACATCAAGGCTGGGTGACGGAGATCGCTGTTGGTAAGAAGAGGAAACTATGCAGCGAGGCGGGGTTCTACTCCCCACTATTGACGGCCACGCTGGCGCTTCTGCCGAGTCCATACAATTGTATACATGTTACGAAAGATGCTGCTCGTGTAGCCCGAAAACTTTGATTGGCCACGTCACGACTACGACACTGTCGATGGTGGGCCGCGCGACCAAAGGCAGCAGATGCGAAGTTTGTTGAATGTCGTATCCCTATTACGGGTCAGGTACAGAACCATCTACTGCGACGCGTTCAGAAAAAAGGGGGCCTATACTATTTCTGCTCTATGGAACTGAGGCCGGAGCATTCTCGGACCGCGGACTTGCTAGTTGGTCAAGGCATGTCGAGAGAGGGATACAGACCGACGAACTGGACCGACCGGCAGAAGTTGACTACAAAGATGGCGGCGATGGAGGAAGCGAGTTCACCGGTCATTACGTGTTCCCGATGACGAGATTACGCGATTCGTAGATGCTCATTTCGGGACGAACGCCAGCCCCTACCTATGACAGCAATCGCTCTATCGACACGGTCTGGCATCAGGGGACACGGACGGGACTTTTCCACCTGGAGATTCGCCAGTCTCGGTGAACGAGAACAGCGACGTGCCTGCAGGGTGTACGTACGGTGGTACAGAGGAACTGTGGAGCTTCTAACCAAGACGAATTTCGATCGGTCCTTCACGCCCGATGAGGACAACGCATCCTCCATCGACGAGCGGATATTTGAGCGACCCGTCGCAACCCATTAAGACTACCCGAGGGCCCAAGTATAGACGTCATATGCAGAATGTTCCCTGTGGAGAATAGATGGCGGCGAGGATCGCAGTAGCAGCGGTGGACGACGTATAGACAAGTTTATATTACGAACCTACACAATCGTCCTCGTCGTCGCTGCGGTATCTTGCCGACGTCGGCAAGAGGAGCAAAATCGAAGACTGGCTGCTGAGACAGGACGCGTACACTGTGCACAAGCCGGCGCGCAGGATTCCCACGAATTCCCTTCACAGTGACTAACGTGATCTGTGGGAGCTGGGTCTGGCGGACGTGCTATCTGGCCTCGCACAAAACAAACACATACCTACTTAGATGCCTACTACAGATACCTACAAACAGATACCTACTTGATACCTTCTCCAAACACGCCTACTCGGTGCCGATCTGCTCCAAGACGGGCGAGGCTGTCGCTTTGGCCTTTCGATCCATATAGGTCAGAAATGGCGGCAGACCACTGGGGGTACGGACAAATACAAGCAGTTTGTAAACGTCAAGTTTCGCAAGCTAGTCGAAGGAGAGGACATAGAAATGAGCGTGTGCAGGAATCCCATTGTGAATTGTGCCATCGTGGAGCGTTTCAACAGGACGCTGAAATCAAAACACAAGTGGATAACGCGCAACAACCGCTGCGTGGATGTGCTGGACAGGTTGGTTTCGGGCCAAAATAGCGCGGTGCACTCGAGCACGGGAATGGCTCCGCCGCTAGTGACCGACAAGGATGTTGCCCATATGGAAAAATGAGGACGCGGCAAGCGAGAATCAAACGGGCCAAGGCTCCGGCCATCTACTCTGTGGGGCAATCGATGATGAGCAAAGAGAAGATGCGTTTCGCCAAGGGATTCGAGCAGAATTTGACGCACGAGTTTTGTTGGATCTCGAAACCTTGGGCAGATCGTCTCGGCCCGTGTACGGGTTGCAGCACCCGCGAGGCGAGTAAATTGGACAATTCCACGCCGAAGAGCTAAATCCAGTCATCACAAGGTAAACCCCAATAAAAGACCAGAGTGGCGCTTAGGGCTGACGTTCGGGGCGGGCTCGAAATCCGTGTCGATAGACAAAGCCGTACTGGATTCTTTGCCTAAACGCCTGCTATTTACGACGCTGCAAAACGCGGATTTCATGGGGTCGGCGGACACTAACCCCTATTTCTTCAAGCATTTAAATCTCATTCATTTCGTCGTGTATGTGAACGGGCGACAGGTAAACTTCGAATGCCTCTCTAAACACGACCAGTGCTAAGACTTGTAGGATGGCCTATCAAACGCTCTTCAGTGGTCTCGCGATACACCATGGAAAGGCGGGCATCTAGATCACGCCCGCCCAGTTCATGAACGGTTCGTTCATTCTCATCTTCGATCTTTCGCTGAACGGCTGTGCCTCAGACGGTCACACCAGTCTCCCCAACAACGGCAATATCCACATCGAACAAATCTGACGAGGAGCTTGCCGAAGCGGTGACGATTCTCCTCTACCTAAAGGTTGACGCCAGCATCCAGCTTGACAGACCTAAACGTTACAACCGACTTGAGATATGGACATGCTCGAGAACTATGCGCCCCGCAACGTGCCTACGTTCACGTGGGTCTTCCCGTCTGATCTCTTGCCCGCTCATCCACTCCATGGACTCAGATACAAGATCATAGATATTCACACCGAGCCCAGTATCCACAGTGTCCGTCCATCTTCACACGAGATCCTCGAGCGACTATCATTTCGACTCATACGGACTCCTCGCGCTCTGATGAGCTACAACACTCGCGCGCTGCAGGGGTTCACCGCCGACGTTTGCGGACAATGCGCATGTCTCTGCGTTATGCGTAGACCGGGGGCTAAGCCCTCGTCAATATGTCGACCTGTTTTTGACGTGGGAGCCGGACCTGCAGGTGGAAAGGGCATTCGTGTGAGAGTTTGGTTGGCGACATCCGCGCACCAACGACGGCATCCGAGGCGTGCAGTGCTGTACCTACAGAAAAGGTGTCTCGATCTCACTTGTGAAGAGGGGATAGGGGGACAGAATGCGTGTGGCGGACCAGTAATAAGAGGTGTCGCTGTTCCAGCCAAATGAGAGGCGCGCTTCTACATTGCGACAGTCTCTGCGAGATACCTGCCGGAAAGAACCTCAAGCAACTCGTAGTGCGTCATCGCCGGGCGATAAGGCAGGCCTCGGGCAGCCAACTCCCGCCACCGCGTCCACCGTTGGAGAGGCTCCTAGCGAAGCAGCTGCCGCGATACATGCTGGCCGAATCCGACGTCTTCGAGTACGTGCAGAGTGCCACGGGCGCTACAGCCTTTGCACCTCCGAATGAAACCGTGTCTCTTTGTGCAATATTACGTACTCTTCGAGTAGATCAACGGTAATCTGTGACTTGCGCCATCACTTAAATTACATTTTACATATAAACAAATTTTAATGCGCTTACGAAGAGACAATCATGTTTGCTTTGAACTGTGGGTAATCACAAATATTCGCAATGTCGTATTGATACGATTCACGATATATATGAAACGATTTATTCCTCACTCTGTATTTGTAACAATAACCTAATTATTGATTGTATTATAACCAATAAGGTAATGTAAAGCAAAAGCCTTCCCTCCATCTCTTTCTACTACTTGCTAGGCATTCCCATGGCGGCGCTGCGCATGCGCACTACCCCTGCTGCCACCATCACCTTGTACTTTGTAATAACGTGATTTGAAGGGATCGAGAACGCTCTCAATATAATAGTGAGCACGACGGAACGAAGTGGGAACATGAAGAAAGGACTGAAGCAAAAAGTATTTGAAACCGCAAGTACTCTTACAAAACTAATTGTCAAGTTGACGGATAGCAGATATAGTAAAACTAGTGCAGTCAGTGAATTAGAAGCCCGAGTTTCCAAAATGAAAGCAGAGGTAGACGCCTGCAGAGGCAGGAACGCAGAGGTACACGGAGGGCCATCTCTTACCAGACGTCAAAAACCAGCTGGGATGACCGCGAGGGACGTGGCACCATCTGGGAGCAGGGACCGGAAACTACTCGGAAGCCCTCGGACGTGAGAAGAACGTGAAACTATTCAAACTGACCGTTACAGCGAAAGGAAATCAATCACCAGAAACAATCAAGGGATTATTAAAATCCAAGATAAATCCTACTGAAATTAAAGTGGGGATCAACACCTTCAAGTCACTTAAAAATGGGAAAGTATTAATTGAAACTAATAGTAAAGAAGAAATTGAGGTACTAGAAAAGGACATTAACGCAAAATGGGAAGGACAATTGGAAGCTAATATTCATAAATTTAGGAGCCCCAGACTAGTAATATCCGAGGATATTTCCACCGGAAATTTAGAGGACACGTTGATAGCGCAAAATCCTGACCGTAACTTGAAAAAAGGAGACATCAACGCCAGGTTCAGCTACGTAACAAAGAAACATTCGGAACCTGGTAATGGAAGTGGGTGCCTAGACTAGGAAGCCGTTGCTACAAAAGGTCAGACTTGGGTGGTTATGTAAAATCGAGGACTACCTGGTTGCTAACAGGTGTTTCAAATGTTCCAGATTTAACCACAGATTTCGTGAGTGCAGAGAGGAAACCTGCCATCTCTGTGCAGGAAGCCACAAGCTGAAGAAATGTACAGCATCTCCAGCGGCATTCAAATTTATCAACTGCCTAACATACAACAAACACAACCAGCATAAAACATCTGTGACAACCACTCTTCACAAAATAAGAAGTGCCCTAGTCTACAAGCAATTTCGGAGAAGTAGAGACAGAACACGGACTATTAAAATGGGGAGCTACCGTAACCTCGACACAAAACACTGCAATAGAACGTACAAAATGCAAACGGATTAAGTGCATATAGATTAATTTGCAGCATTCTCGGCTCGCAACTGACAATCTAAGGAAAATAATTGAGGACAGTACGGACATACTTTGTATCCGAGAACCATATACAATACAAAACAAAATTGTTGGCTTATCAAAAAACCACAAAACATTCGCTTCTGGAGAAGAAATCGTGCAGCTATAGTAGTTACAAACCAAAACGATACGTTATTTAATGGACTTTCGGATGAAGATATGGTTGTTTTGGAAGTAATAATTGGTAACGTCAAAATTATTTTAGCCAGTATGTACCTTGATATTAATCGGGAATTAGAAATAGACTTGTTGAAAATTGAGGCAATATTATTACATGCCAAGGGAGCCGGTGTTCTCATAGCGGCAGATAACTCCAGATCAGTCTCGTGGCACGACACGCTGACAAGTAGAAGAGGTAGAATTGTAGAAGAATTCCTTCTGAGCAAACAGATACACATATTGAACGAGAGCGACTACACTACCTTCCAGAGTCGTGGCGCTAGAAACATTGATATAACAGTCGTTAGTAACCAATTAACACTTGTGGAGTGGGAGATCAGCGAATAAGAAAGCTGCTCCGACCACATCATACGATATGCCATAGGTCAAAGTGCAGATCACAGGATAGCAATTGACGACCAAGAATTGAGGTATGTAGTTAAAAGGATAATAAAGAGAATTTCCAGCGAAACCTGAAACGGTCAGCGAAGAAGCTCTGCGAGATAAATAAGGAGGGTAAGAAAAACTTGACCCGTGAGGAGCTACTGGTCTCCCATCGGGTGCCTCCCCAGGTGGCGGATAGGGGAATGCTCGCCAGATATGGAGGGTACCGGGGAAATAAAATACCCGGGGCAGACCAAAACCAGTACCGGGGCCCCAGCGGTTTACAGAGTGATCTGTAGGGGCTAGAGGAAGAAAACCTCGAAAACAAATTACCCGGTCCTCCAGGTTGGGGTTGTGCGAAGGGCCAGCTACCCGTCCACGCGGAAAGATTATAAGCTAAAAAAACTCAACGTATAGGACCCG
>Ga0268261_10001592_pt1 | contig 15740 bp, 17 predicted proteins | sample TergutNc150P1_FD_190353 | JGI IMG/M metagenome (GOLD analysis project Ga0268261, IMG submission 190353) | Nasutitermes corniger P1 segment gut microbial community from laboratory colony in Florida, USA - Nc150 P1 (SPAdes) (version 2) | ecosystem: Host-associated > Arthropoda: Insects >... | reverse complement strand
TGTAAGAAAATCACCTTGGACAAGCCGGAGGGCAGAAGGCGAGTGGGAAGGCCAAACCTTAGGTGGATGGATGGAGTGATGAGGGATGCAGAGAGGCTGGGAGTCAGAAATTGGAAGAGCAAGGCCAAGGATAGAGATGGCTGGAGGCGAATTCTTGAGTCGGCCAAGACCCTGCATGGGTTGTAGCGCCTTGGAGTGAGTGAGGTCTAGTGCAATATATCGGTTTTTACATAACATAAGTTATTTTAGTGTAACAAGTAATAACATTAGAGCACCAGTTTAACAAACACAGTACTAATGGCCAAGAAAATAATTTACAACATCATTACATAACAAAGAAAGATTGGTTTATTAACTCATTAACTCATGCATTTGCTTCCATATATCCCTTTACAGGCATCCCAAGGATGTGGAGACAGTCACAATAATACACAATATATCCGTTGAATTACAGACGTCATGACAATATAATTGTACATAAAATCTACACAGTAAATTATCAATACATCATGTTATAAGTTGTTACAATCTAGAATATACCTTATTCCTTAAAATTAAAAAATTCATTCATGGAATAAAATTAATTATCCATACGAAACCTCTGTAAGGTCTTTTTGAACACTTCTGTTGCATTTGCTATACTCTTTATGGAATTGGCAATTGATTGAAGACCCTAATTCCGGCATAGTGTACTCCTTTTTGGTATTTTGTTAGGTGAGATAAAGGGGAATGAAGGTTATAGCTATTCCTTGTTTTGAGTACAAATCTGCATTGTCCAAAAATAAATTTCTATTGTTAACTACAAACACAAACAGAGAATATATGTATTGGGCAGATAAGGGTAATATTTTTAGTAGTTTAAAAAACTCTCTACATGAGTCATTATTCTTAGCCCCCATTATTATTCTAATAGCTTTCTTCTGTAATTTGAATACACACTTACTATTAGTTGAATTTCCCCAAAAAATCAAATCGCAAGACATTACTGAGTGAAAAAAAGCATAGTATACCATTTTTAGTGCAGCATGTGATAAATACAGTTTACACCTTCTAATTATATAACAAGCTTTATTTAATTTGGGAATAATTGAATCAATATGCTGTTTCCAAGAGAGTGTATTATCTACTGTTATACCCAAAAATTGTACAAAATTAGTCTGTATTATCATTTTATTATTATGTTCAATATTTATTTTGTTTAAAGTTTTATTTTGAGCTATAAGTTTGCATATTATAAGTTTTGTTGAGATTCAACGAAAGAAGGCTGGAATCAAACCATTTCTTTATTATCCTAAAAACTATATTCAAATTACTTTCAAAATTTGTTAAGCATGGTTCGTTAATAATTACACTTGTATCATCAGCAAACAATATAACTGAGGAGTTTTTGTTAGATAACGTACATGGTGTTATTGATGGTAAATCATAATATAAATTAACAAGAATAATGGTCCCAAGACTGATCCTTGCAGAACACCTATATTGATTTTGTTTCAATCAGAAAGTTTGTTATTAAATTTCACCCTCTGGTATCTATCCTCTAAATAGGATTTAATTAAAGTATACATCACACCCCTTATACCATAATATTCCATCTTTGCTAAGAGAATATCATGGTTTACACAGTAAAAAGCCTTCCTCAAATAAAAAAAAATATACTTTCAACTATTCTCTTATCATTTAGGGCCATTAAAATATAGTTAATTAATTTATAAGCAGCTTTATCTGTTGATGACTTCTTTCTAAAACCAAATTGGCTGTTTGTAAAAATTGTGTTGGATGTGATATGTGTTATTAATCTTATTATATATAATTTTTTAAAAAATTTTTGAAAATGACGTTAATAATGAGATTGGTCTGTAATTAGACACATTATTTCTATCGCTTTTTTGTGTAGTGGGGGGAGAAGACATTCTTAGTACAATACAGAACATAGGATTACACTAAAACCCATAAAGTTGTGTCAACCAACTAAAACTGGTCCAGACATCCGTAATTTATGTTCAATCCACTGCAGGAATCTACCAGTCCTCATTATTATACAGGTCTAAAAAAAAAAAAAAGGTTGGGATACAAATTCACATTTGCCATATACAACCAAGGAGAAGTGAAAGTACCATAAACACCAGCTGGCTATATAAAACTAGTTAACAAGAAAAATGTGGCAGGTGTTCAGAGTTGCTGTAATCAGCCATGCAGCTTGCTAATCTTGTAGACAGGATAATGCAGAAATTTTCATACTAGGTTGAGTTGTTGAATTTGTCATGCTCGTCATATGGCTAGCAGAGGGAGTCACAAATCCTGGGTGCCAAAGGTAAAGGCAAAGTGCACCCTTGTACAGGCACTGAGACTCTGTACAGGCCGTACGGCCCATAGGGCGAGTAGAGGTATAGCTCTACCTTTTCTTGACCACGGCACTAGAAGGGGGTGTGGGGTCAGAGTCACGCCCTGGCGGCTCTTTACTCTTGGGAAAGACCCGGTACCCATTGTACAGGAGGCTGGGTGGGCCCCAGGGCCAGTCTGGACAGGTGCAGAAAATCTCGCCCCCACCAGGATTTGATTCCCGGACCATCCAGCCAGTCACTTTACCGACTGCACTACCCGGCCCTTCCTGGGTGCCAGGGTGACTTCAATTTTTTAAGGGTGCTCCTGTATTTGTATGCTATGAGTACAGAAAATGCTTGATGTTATCCTTCTAGCACCTTTAATTTTGAGGCAGTGCCTGGATTTTTGGAAAATTTATGGACTCCTGGACTAGCTAAGCTTTTACCATGACATTTCTAGGAATGTTGCTGAGTCATTTTGCAGCAAACTCAGGTTTTGCAGTGCCTTTGCCTGGGCATGCAACAGAGGATGTATGGGCCCAGTGCAATGACAATGTCCTGAAGGTTGTATCAATTATGTGTGTGTTCATTCCCCCACCTCAACATATGCCCCCTGAATACGGAAATTACTTTTGTTACATTAAATTATGTTAGACCAGATTAAATTGCAATGGGCTGGGTTAGGTTACATTAGGATGTTTTAGTTCATGCAGCTATTTTGTCTTTATTGTTTAGTATTATTTGTGGGTGACTTTTTTTTATGTCAAAAATCAACATCCACTTATTTATTTTCCATTCAACGTGACACTGTTAGGTAAATTTAGATCCTGATTTATTTTTGGTATGCCATATTAGTTTGTTTACTCTTCTGAGACTGTTTAAAGAATACATTTTTGTTGTGCATTTGAAGAGTTGTATGTCCTAGTCTTGCTAGTAATTATATTTGTTTAATTTATAGGCTGAAAGCTTGCAATCAGCATTATTTCCTGGACTGGTTTTCAAATAACAGCCATTGTATTATACAAGGAAATGTCTTTCACTTGGGCTTGTATGTTGCTTGCAGATGTCAAAGCCATTAATATCTTCAATGGAAGAAGGGAATACCCCACCTCCAACATTTGAAGAGGCAATGCAAAGTGAAGCATTAAAAAAAGGTACAGCATATCCCCAACAAGAAACATGGAGTCATGCAGGGAGGAATGCTGCAGCTGGCCTTCCAGGTGCATCAAATTTACTTGTGAGTGAACAGTCATTTCTTTTGACATTGGGTTGGGGTGGACAACATGTTACGTGAAGGGTGTGTTTTGGAGTTGAAAGTAGGTGGTGCAAGAAGATTTTCTAAAGCACATTTTAAACAGCCAGTGACATATGGCATACCTAAAATGTAATAATATAGTAATAACCCAAAGCATGGGATGGCTACATCTATATACTTTTAAGAAACTGCTGTAATGATGCTGTAGAGCAGACGGAAGTAATATCATAGTCTTCTTGTCCACATAGCACATTTTATTATGACCCCAGTGGTGACTAACACGTCAAAATGATGGTCTCATTCCAGACTTTTGGCAACATTTGTGTGACAGCTGATACACAAGCTTCCCATACTGTGAGCTTTGATGTACGAACCTTATCAGCATCAACAAACGCATAATTCTGTAGAGTGTGTATATTACTACTCATAGTTTGTAAATCATTTCACAATGCATGGGATGAACAATATGAACGTGTGAATGTTGAGTTTGTTGAGATTTTAAGACACTGTTGTAGCGTAGCTTAACACCATTACCTGGTTTAAATTGCTGAAAAGTTAGTCATTTTTAGTTTGTAGCACTTAAATGTCTGCAGTCGCTTTAGTGACAGGTAAGCATCTGGAACATCATTTCTACAGAGAGGGTTGCTTGTATGCAGCATACATGGATGGTCTTGTAGGTGGGTTGAGCCCAGACTCCTTGAAATTGTCTCCACACTGTCATCACTGACGTCCTCATGACAGCACAATATGTCCTTGCATCACTGTCTTCTCTACTGTGATTGCAGTATGCATGTAAGACAGCTTCTGATTATGTTTCTGTGCGTTACAAATTTCATTATTTTTCAGAGCTACTTTATTTAGAATTCATTTTTTAAAGCTTGAAAATTATTTATTACAAGTAAAAAAATTCATTATGCTTTCCAGTTTGATGCACCATGTTGTGCTTTACGAGGGTGGTCTGAAAATTCTCGGCCTAACAATGAAAAAACGAGTTTATAATTTCAAAATTATTTTTATTTGTCAACATAATCTTCCTTAAGACTAATACATTTATTCCAGTGATGCTCCAGTGCCATTATCCCGTCCCTGTAGTGGTTCTTCATAAGATCTGCAAAATACCCTTCTACAGCTGCAATTGCCTCTTGATTCGAAGAAAAACACTGACCAGCGAGGAAGAGTTTGAATTTTGGGAAGAGATAGAAGTCAGAGGGAGCCAAATCTTGGGAATAGGGTGGATGTTTCAACAATTCATGGTGCAGATCCCTTAATTTTCCCATTTCCAAAATACTTTTGTGGGTGGGTGCATTGTCCTGAAGAAAGTTGATTTTTTCCTTTTGCACACTGGGCCTTTTCTCACAAATTTTTTTTGTTAGTTCTGGTTAAAAGATTGGAATAATATTCCCTGGTTATTGTTTTACCCTTTTCAAGATATCAATAAACAAAATGCCTTCAGCATCCCAAAACACCGATGCCATGACATTTCGTGCTGATGGAACCGACCTTGTCTTCCTTGGTGCTGAACAACTGGCTTTTGTCCACTGTTTTGACTGCTGTTTGGATTCTGGTGTGTAATGGTGAATCCAAGTCTCATCCATAGTAATAAATTGATGCACAAAATCTGTTTTATTTTTGTTAAAACGCTCCAAGCACCGTTCAGAGATTTTCATGCGAGTGCGTTTTTGATCTGCTGTGAGCAAGCGTGGCACCCATTCTTGCGCAAAGCTTTTTCATATCCAATTCTTCATGCAAAATATATCCTACACATTCTTTTGAAATGCCTAGAGTCTCAGCAGTTTCACGCACTTTCATCCGCCAGTCATCCAATAGCATATTGTTGTTATTGCATCCACTTGTTCAATGATTTCTGGTGTTGCTGCACTTTTTGGACGTACTTCATGTGGATCATCTTCAAGGCTGGTACGGCCACGTTTAAACTCGGCAGCCCATTTCTTAATGTTGAAAACGAAGGAGAAGAGTCCCCATAAACTTTTATGAATTTCAAATTAATTTTCTTTGGCGTTAAACCTTCTTTTACAAAGAATTTTATAACCGCACGATACTCAATTTTATCCATTTTAAGGGATAAAGACAACACTCCTACTTCGGACAGCTGTATAAAACATACTACTTGATAGAATGACTTGCAATTTCACATGGATGCTTATGACAGATGTACCAACTTAGGAAAAAAAATCTTGCCAATATCGTTGCCATCTATGGTCGAGGCCGAGAACTTTACAGACTACCTACGTATGATATTGTGTATGTTACTGACCTTTCAGAGTTGCGTCCTGAAGTGGACCAATGATTAAGGTTCAAACCCTGAACACGCTTCGTTCTGATTCATTCCTTTTGAGCAGTCAATTAGAAACAGGGACTTTTGGCTGCAAATAACATAGCTAGAGGAAACAGCAGGTGTATATGAGTGCCATTACTGCATTCAAAATCATGAGCCTGGGCAGAACATCCATCAACTGTCAAGTTGGTAGGAGTTTGGCAGCTCATTGTTTCTGAGTAACTTTGACAGTTTTGAGGGCATAATTCATTCAGTAGGAAATGCCACTGGGCAACACCCCAAAATGTTCATGTATCATAAGTGTGGGGTCTACTGACTTGATTTAACGCAACCAATCAAGTTTAGCTTTTTAGAAAGTTTAATTTGGCCTATTGGATCTCACTAAACCTGAATTTCAGCTAATAGAATCATTTTGGTACATAGGAAGGGGAGTGTAGCAAGTAGCAAGTGAGTAGGATAAACTCCATTTTGACCATTGGAGTAGCACAGATGGAAAGTTATGTGCTCCATTACAATTGGAAAGTTTATGGCAAAATTTCAGTTAGAAAGTGGTATATCTGGTTTCAATGTAGAGGAAGCAAGATTTTGAGTTCAGTGAACACATAGTAACCTAAAAATGTTAACATTTATACAGTCATGTAAACAAAGTGAAAATTAGCTGTGTGTACTTCAAGTACTCTGGTCACATATATTAACATGCTGTTATTGCACATGATTACTGTAAACCAATAAGGGTGAAACATTCTTCAGTAAACCAGGAAGTTAAGGTTGTGTTTAATTGTGAGTAATAGTCGGCGTAGTGGATTGCAGACTTTGCGGAGACCTCCTACATATTTTACCCAGAGAGAAGACCTTCAGGTTCTCTGAGCTGAGCAATGGAAAGTGAGCTGTATACTCAAGTGTCCAAGCGTAAACAGGGCAGTAGCACCATTACATGTGTAGAATTATAGTCAAATGTATGTGTGTCTTCTGTACCAGTAACTTCCATTTCTTATCCTTCATTCAAGATAAATTTTTGTTGTGGGTGTATGCAGATGCAAATAATTTCAGAATTTTCCTTTTGAAGCCCTTCAGTTGATACATTTTGAGCCACTTATTACTGGCATGCCTCACAACATTTTGATTTCTCTGCCACTTTGCAGGTCAGTCAGTTCTAGCTGAAGATTGTGTGCAGATTTTCCAGGATCAGATATGAAATGTCAGTCAACAGTTAATGTTTTCTAACTTATTTAAATGTTTAAATTTGCAATGGAGTTATTCGTGTTATAGTGTTGATTAGTTTCACCTAAACTCACTATATGTTGGAGAATTGTGTACATTTCTGTTCCTTATTATGTTCTGGAAATAAAAACAAGTAATTCGGGCAGGATTGTGTCTATTATGTAACTTGTAAGGTTTTACTGGCTTGCCTCTGCAGGAAAATCTTTTCTGTAATTAGAGGAACAGTTCTGTTGTTTGTGGCTGTTACATTTATTGTCTCTAGATTCCGGGACACAAAGGCATTGTTTGGGTGACCAAGAACACATTTTGTTGCCATAGTTTCTTTGAAAATATGTGAAGGTTATGCTGATACCCATTATGGATGTTCATTATGTGCAGAAGGTCATGTTTTCTGTGGTTAGTACGGAGTGTCATGGTTCAGGTGGTAGCAATCTGCCTGTCCTGGCAGAGGTCCACATTCAATTTGGGGGCTTTTTTTGTGTAGTCAGTTGTGGGCAGTGGCACTGGGAAAGGTTCTTATGTAAGTGCTTTGGTTTTCTTTGTCATTGTCCTACCACCAATGGTCCGTAGTTATATCTCTGTCATTAGCTGTTGCTGCTGCATAAAGTTGGCAGTTGAGGTTCTATTAAATAAAATGCTACACTGCCCAAGCATTGCTCCACAGTCATTTGTCAGTTCTTACCTTCATCTTCATGAAGAAAATAATTTGCTGAGGAAGTTTGTGTGGTGATGTTAAACAAAATGATTCCATATTTCATGATTGTAGTACCATACTTTGTAATGGAATAAATTAACTCGAATTAAATTAATATGGGTGTGTAGTGATAGTCACATAGTCACAGTACTTTTCTTGTAGAGAAGAAGTACCTGTACTTGGACCCACCCACGTAACATAACAATAAAAAAAAAAAGAGCAAATGTTCTTAATTGTCCTTTGTAAAGCAAATAGCTTCTTTAATATTAGCTGTTTTATCCAACCAACCCTTTAAACCACCATTCTATTAGCTAAGTTACACTTATTAATTAGCTACTCCAGTGCCTTTTATTGCACAAGGCATCACCCTCAGGGAGTCCACCATATAACTGTTTGATCTTCCCACACGCCAGATGGATGTAAACACAGTCCACTTATGTAGAATGCAACTTTGCACCAAAGCGCAGTTTCCAAATAATTCTTGAGAGTCACTTGATGGTAGATGGTTAAAAGCCATGGCCAGTAAAATAATTCACTATAATGTAATGTTGGAATAGCTAATCAGGAAGTGTAACTTAGGTTAGAGAATTGTACATTAAAGGGTTGGTTGAATAAAATAGCTAATATGACTCTAATGCACGGTTTGGATAACTTCAAAATAGCTTTTATAATTATAATATTTAGCTGTCTATGAAATGCAAACTCTTCACAATCTCAAATTTTCTGGAAAATATTTACAAGGAACATGTTAAATATAGTGCATAAGTTTAGGATGACTCCCAGCTCCCCACCACCTTTTCATATGTTGGAAAAATCCATGCCTTCTAGTCAGGTAAATACAATACATTCAACCTGCTGTTACTCATTTCTGAGATGAAGTACAAGGGTGGTCCGAAAAGTTCTTGGCCTAACAATGAAAAAACAATTTTATAATTTCAAAATTATTTTTATTTTTCAACATAATCTCCCTTAAGACTAATACATTTATTCCAGTGATGCTCCAGTGCCATTATCCTGTCCTTGTAGTGGTTTGTTGTAAGATTTGCAAAATACCTCTCTACAGCTGCAATTGCCTCTTGATTTGAAGAAAAACGTTGACCAGCAAGGAAGAGTTTGAGTTTTGGGAAGAGACAGAAGTCAGAGGGAGCCAAATCTGGGGAATAGGGCGGATGTTTCAACAATTCATAGTGCAGATCCCTTAATTTTCCCATTGCCAAAACACTTTTGTGGGCAGGTGCATTGTCCTGATGAAAGATGATTTTTTTCCTTTTGCAAACCGGGTCTTTTCTCACAAATTTTTTTGTCTAGTCTGGTTAAAAGATTGGAATAATATTCCCTGGTTATTGTTTTATCCTTTTCAAGATATCAATAAACAAAATGCGTACAGCATCCCAAAACACAAATGCCAAGACCTTTCCTGCTGATGGAACCGATCTTGTCTTCTTTGACGCTGAACAACCGGCTTCTTTCCACTGTTTTGACTGCTGTTTGGATTCTGGTGTGTAATGGTGAATCCAAGTCTCATCCATAGTAATAAATTGATGCACAAAATCAGTTTTATTTTTGTTAAAATGCTCCAAGCACTGTTCAGAGATTTTCATGCAAGTGCGTTTTTGATCTGCTGTGAGCAAGCATGGCACCCATTCTTGCGCAAAGCTTTTTCATATCCAATTCTTCATGCAAAATATATCCTACACATTCTTTTGAAATGCCTATGGTCTCAGCAATTTCACGCACTTTTATCCGCCGGTCATCCAATAGCATATAGTGCACTTGTTCAATGATTTCTGGTGTTGTTGCACTTTTTGGACGTCCTTCACGTGGATCATCTTCAAGGCCGGTACGGCCACGTTTAAACGTAACAGCCCATTTCTTAATGTTGAAAACAAAGGAGAAGAGTCCCCATAAACTTTTATGAATTTAAAATTAATTTTCTTTGGCATTAAACCTTCTTTTACAAAGAATTTTATAACCACACGATACTCAATTTTATCCATTTTAAGGGATAAAGACAACACTCCTGCTTCAGACAGTTGTATAAAACATACTACTTGATAGAATGACTTGCAATTTCATATGGATGCTTATGACAGATGAACCAACTTAGGAAAAAAAAATCTTCCCAATATTGTTGCCATCTATGGTCGAGGCCAAGAACTTTTTAGGCCACCCACGTATAACAAGTAAACAGGTACTGTGCATTTTAGTTGTAGGTTTCCTTAAAAGAATCACATTCAGAAATTTAATTTGTATATATGTTCCATAATATCAAAAAGGAGTATAAGGTCATTGTACTGATACAGTGCAATGAAATAATTTATGGACTGAGAAGAACACGACACTACAGCTGCTAGCACCAACTTCTACTGCCAGGTGTAGATTAGAGTAGAAACTGATGTGTCATTTCCTGCTTGGGATAAGACTGTAGCATGTGTAACTGTTGAGTAATGTCTTATTAAATGTACCTATGTTGTGTTCCATTTGTGACCTTTTTGTACCAAGAAAATGGCAGACCTGAAAGAACAGCATATCTGCATCAAATTTTGCTCTGAACTGGATGTAATATGGACTCTTTCCAGTTGTTGAAAGTAGCTGTTGGACATTTGCCAGTTGTAGGAACACATGTTTTTTAAATGTTTTCCAAGTTCAAAAACAGTGTGACCTCTGCTGAAAGTAATGAATCCTCAGGACTTCCATCAATGAACAAAATACAGATGAAAATGTGGTAGAGTAAAGGTACTTGTTCTTGCCAACAGGAGGAATGACTATGTGCTAAGTTGCTAACAGGTTGGGGAATTTTATTTGAATCTGTTCAGACCAATTTCAAAGACAGTCTGAACATAGTTTGGATTACTACTAAATTTGTGGGGATCAGAAGGAGAATTGTGTCAGTAAATGACAAGACCTTCAAGAGAGACTTGAAGGAGAGACAGAAAGAATAGACTCCTCTATAGCGTGGTCATCTGTGAACAAAAGTGTCTTAATGTCTTATTTTGAAATTTTGATACTTTTTGTCTCTGCTTCCTTCCATTCTGTAAGAATCTGATTTATATATTTGTGAGATAAAGTAGTGAAAGTGGGCAGCCTTATTGAACTCCTTTATTTTTATTGGTTGTTTTAATGTGGTATCTAGTTTTATTTTTATTTTGTTTTTTCCATGTATTTTTATAATTGCTGTAAGTAATGGGCTAGGAATATTTTTCTATTTAAAATGCTAAATAGCAGCATTCTTCTTACTTCCTCAAAAGACTTTTCATAATCTAAAAAAAGGAACTGTATGTGTAAGTTATATTATCTTTTTTCCTCAAATGTTACTTTTGAAGTAAAAGCTGAATCAAAGCAAGATCGTCTGTTTCTAAAGCCAGATTCTAAAATCTAAAAAAGTTTCTGAATATCTTTTTAATTTTTATTCAGTATTTTGTGTGAAGTTTGTAGCACAAATTTAATTACTTATGCCTCTGTAGTTGTCTGGATCTTTCCTATCTTCTTTTTTATATATTGGTAGAACTAACGCACTATTCCTTTCTGCTGGTGTTGTCCCTGATACATTAAATTTCATTTAAAAATTTAAGTAACCTTGTTTTAAATTATTCTTATGCATATTTGTTTAGTTCAGAAGGTATGTTATCGTCTAAAGCTTTTCCATTTTTAAGTTTCTTTAAAATTGTTTTCTCTTTTAATTTCATAATCCGCATAATCATCCTTTCCATTACAGTTCCAGTATTGTATTACATAGTTCTTGTCATTCCATAGGGTTTTATAAGGAGATGTAAATTTGTCGATACCAAGTTGGGACTTTATATTTCTGAATTCTCTGATGTCTTGGTTCAGATGTTTCAGAAGTTTGTGTTTGGTCTTGGCTTGCCTAAATAATATTCCGTCTACGATATAAATTTCTCCCATGAATGCCTTTTTCTTTTGCTTGTTTCTCTTTTTGCTACAGACGGTATCATTCGTAATTTATTTTATCTTGGATTGATTTTGTATTTTACCATCTTCTGTAGGCTATTTTCTTTTCCTGAATTACTTTCTTAAGTTCATTATCCCACACTTTTAATATCACCTTTTGTGTATAACTTATGTTTCCTGAGCCGTTTCTTGCTGTTTGCCATAGTATATATATTATTCCATTCTTGTTCAGCATGCACAAGTTTTACTTATAGTATTATAATTTCTAGTGACATCGGTTATTCGTAACATGCCCTCTAAGTTTCACAGCATAATTACAATCTCCTCCAGGAGATTTTCTGTTTATTGTATCGTTTATAATTTTAAGAGACCAAGGTTTGTACTTGTCAGATTGTTTGATACATAGGTTCCATTGAATGATTTAAACCACAATACCTTTATTGGTAGCGTGTAGTTGATACCCTCTTTGTGAAATTCTTCACCATTTGTGATACATTTTGTGTCTCCCATGGGGAATGCTTACACCACAACTTGCTACATTGTTGACCATTCTCAAAAATTTCATCTGTGTGTCTGATCATGTGAAAATCCAAGTGCTGGTGCATGTTTATGTTACCCCCTGTAACATGTTAAAGGCTAACTGTTGTGACATGTGTTAGTGTTTTGTGTGCAGGCAATGCCAGTGGCTCTTCGTGATGTGGGTGCAGGTGATGTGGTTTATGTTGTGAACCAGCCAGGGAGATCTGACATTGAAGGCAATCCTGCTTTTGGGGCATCATTTGGGAACAAAGCAATTCGAGCAGTGTTTGTTCGCAAAGTGTACACTACACTAATGCTACAACTCCTCACCACAGTCATCTTCATCGCCTGGTTCATGTTTCAGTAAGTGGTGAATTACTGATTCCATTGTGCAGTATACATCCTGGCAAATTTGTCGAAAAATTCTTTCCTGACACTGTCAGCTTCTTTGTGTCAACAAGTGGGAAAAATATTTTGATACAAATTGAATGATTCAAAAATCTCAATTTATGTGTGATATGGTTGTATGAAGTTGTGGTGTGTAACTTTTCTGTCACTCTTACAGACACTTTCTTTAGTCAGTTTTCAGTATGAAGGCAGTTTGTTCTGTCAGATTGTTACATTACAGATCGAATAAGAGTTATGGAGTAGAACAGTATATGGGTTTGATTTGTATAGTGAATGATTCGCATGTTTACACAATTGAATTCTGTAATAGGGCATAAAGTTTGAGTTGCCTGAACAGCAGTGGAAGTCTGATTCCCCCCACCTGAGTTGTTATTTGTCTATAAAATGAATGATGTTTGTCTCCGTGAGCAGATGCAAGTGTTTGTTGGTGAGAAAAGATAGAGTGCATATTTGATATTACTGTTGCATGGCACCATTAGTATTTGACATGTTTGATAATGGAAGTTAAGTGTGGTCTGATGCCCTGCATTTAGCCTTTTTTCTAGTAGAGTCATGATATTGTAAAGCAATAATTTGTCCTAATTCTTCATCTGCAAAATAGAGGTTCACCTTATAATTGTACACTGTATGAAACATGTTCTGTTTCAGTATTTTTGTCCAAATTGAAGATACAAAATGGGGGAGCTGTCATACATGCAGGTTAAACATGGTGTTTATTGTAAGATGGTGTGTGCTATGTTTTGTTTTGAGCCATGCAATTTTGCTTTTGCTTTCAGTACTAAGGTCCGTTGAAATGTGGTCAGGTATATGAAAGTTTTGTAGTGAATCTTGGTCGATGGCAGTGTCATTAAACAAAACACTTTTCTCTCAACACCTCATAGTGATGCACACAACTCTCGTCCCACATGACAATGCTGTACAGAAAATCATTACTCTCACTTTCATAGCAAAAAAGTAATCACTGGCCTACTTCCAGTCTTGCTCTCTTCATTTCGAGCATAAGCTGACGCAGTACCTGTCAAGCACACACTTTTTTATAAGCCAAACCTTCAGTAATCTCATTAACATGGGCTAAACCAATGTTCAACTTTTCTGCTATGGGTGTCTAAGAAATTCTTTGGATTTTTTGAATAAATTCGTCAATTTTGCCTGTTCACATAGAGAGTTGTGGTGGCAGGTCTTCCAGCCCGTGGCTGGTCATTCAGGTACTCATTTCCACCACCATCCCTTGATTTTCTCACCCAACAGCGCACAGTATTTGTGTCCACAATATCTTGACTATAGAAAACCAGTAATCCCAAGTGAATTTCAATGGGAGTTTTATTTATGTCACTATGGCAACCAGGCTATGACTTACTTGTACCACACTCACCAACTAGGTTTGGGTGTAATAACATTTATGATAAGAGAAGTAAGGGATGGGGTGCAGAGCATGGTGCTACCCATTGGGAATGGGCTATGTGATTAGAAAGAATGGTTGGCAGACAGTAATCATGCAATATTTGGAGTTCTTATTACTGAAAATTTAGATCTTCTGGGATGTAATGCTATGTTACTGGACAAGTAATTCTGACACACTGAAGAATCATAGTGCCTTCTTCGTTATACATTTCTTCAGAATATGAGAAACTAGTCACTCAGTGACATAGTGTCACCTCCCAGCAGACTTCAGATTTTACTCAATTTGTATCCATCATTGTGGTTGAAGTTGTGGAGCTGTTGATAATTCAGGTTGCTTCTCTGATGACATTAATAATGGTTAGTGTGTTATATTTTGCTGTTGTTTCATTTTTATAAAATTTGATGCTGTGTTTAGTAATGGTGGGGTATTCAGCTACTTCAGATTTTTTCTTGTGTGGTCCTGGCACTGATATATAGCAGTATTCTAAGGAGGTGTGATGCCCATTTTTATTCAGATTGTGACACGGGTGCAGGGATATCAGGAGTTGTTTGTCCTTCACTAATCTGAAGAATAGTAGACTGAATGTTCATGAGTAATTGGGAATGACAAGACTGTCACAAATGTCAGAATCCATTTCAGTGTAAAATGCCTGTTTGGTTGCAAAAACCTTTGAAATACTAGTAGTAGAAACATAAACTAATCTGAAAAAGCATGAAGACAAAGTTACTGTGATGATGATGATGATGATGATGATGATGACAATAATTTTGGTTGTAATGGTGATGGTGAGGCAATTCAAGTTTATTCATATGCTGACTGAACAGCCAGAGGGCATATTACAGAAACAGCAGAAACATGAGTGATGCTAGAAAAGAAATTGAAAGATGAAGTGGTAATATAGGTATCTAATTATTAAGCATAAGTGGATATTAAGAAATTAAGATATTAAGAAAGAGAAAAACAATGTACAAAAGGAGATTCAATACAAAATAAAAAAAAGAGGAAATTACAGAAGTGGGGGATGACATGTAGAGATCCCGTTAAAGAACAGAAGGAATTAATAAACAGAGAGAATAGACAATGATCACGAGTATGATGTAGGATAAGTAATATATATACAACAAATCTGAAACAATATTATTTTTAATTATGTTCTTTGGTGCACCCCGAAGGTGTCTCTACTTTGACGTAGTGGTGGGGCTTGTGTGGTCAAATGATCCTGAGAGCTAAGCTGGCGGTAGCATAGCTACTGGCAGGGTCACCCAAGCCTTTCAGGTCAAAGGTGATGACCCAGACAAAAAGGGACACCCTGGTCCTCCAGGTTGGGGGTTGGGCGTGGGGGTAACGACCCCACCCTGGAAAAAAACCTATGTTCAGAAAACCTCAGAGATGCCTCGGAATCAGTAAATAGATGACGACCTGGTTGCAAGGAAAAGGAATTGATTTTTGGTACATGGAATGTTCAAACATTATTCATGACTGGAGCACTACTATCATTGCTCTCTCAGTTAAAAGAATATAGGCTTGCCATAACGGCACTACAGGAAACAAGATGGCTGGGCAAGGACATAATGGACATGAAATCACACACACTTTTTTACAGTGGCAAGGAAAAGGGAGTCAGAGAATTTGGGGTGGCATTTGTAGTTGAAAGGAATATGAAACGGAATGTGCTTGATTTTAAGGCGGTTGATGAACGAATATGTGTGTTA
>Ga0268261_10001591_pt1 | contig 15742 bp, 8 predicted proteins | sample TergutNc150P1_FD_190353 | JGI IMG/M metagenome (GOLD analysis project Ga0268261, IMG submission 190353) | Nasutitermes corniger P1 segment gut microbial community from laboratory colony in Florida, USA - Nc150 P1 (SPAdes) (version 2) | ecosystem: Host-associated > Arthropoda: Insects > Digestive... | reverse complement strand
TGGGTTCGAATCCCACCGGGGGCATGGATATTTGTCTGTTGTGATTGTCGTGTGTTGTCAGGTAGAGGTCTCTGCGACGAGCTGATCACTCGTCCAGAGGAGTCCTACCGACTGTGCTGCGTCGTCTTGTGTGATCTAGAAACATCAAGAATGGGTGCTCCATATATATATGACATTAGTCGCCTAAGGGTTAAAGAGGTGGGAGTTTGAGGATGTGAACAGGATTCATCTACTTCAGGATACAGTGTTCAGGAGTAGGTTCTTTTGAATATGGTAATGAGCCTTTAGTGTTCCACAAGAAGCAGGAAATTTCCTGACAGGTGAAGCAACTTACAGCATATCAAGCAAGTCATGTAGTTTATTAGATGCTGAATTTGTTTAGCATATGCAGAAAGGAAAAAATGTAAAGATTAAAATGAAACTCTGTAACATCTCATATCTTGAACTTTGTATGTTCCATATCTGTGCATTAAGAAATATTTACACATATGTACTAAACCAACAAATACACATTGTTGCAATATGCTTTATCATATATCATAATTCACCTACATGTTTCTTTCGCTTTCATGACCATCATCAGGGTGGTCGCAAAAGCGAATGAAACATGGAGGTGAATTTTGATATATGATAAAGCATATTTTATCAATGTGCATTTGTTGGTGTACTACACAAATGCAAATACCTCAGATCTTACTTTGTAATTATTTTGAATTACTTGTGGAAATTGATTGAGAATTGATGTTCATTGAATTGATTCCTTTATTTATTGTTTTTCTTACAGGGAAGTAGACAGAGAAGGAATTGTTAGTATTGTACACATTAATTTCATACAATCATGACTTGTTAATACAGCTGGTTGATTTCCTGGTGCAGAGTCCTCAGGCTGTTAGTCCATCCACGCTTTCTCCCACCAGTCTGTCTTCCCGACAAATGGGTAGGTTCTCATTTGGAGGCTCACCTCAGGACTCACAAGGACCCAGTCCAGGACACTCACCTAGTACAAGGCGGAGACAGTATCCACAGCACCTGCAGAACCTGGTCATTGGTGGCCCCCAAAGCCCAACACAGCTCACACAAACAGCAGTAAGTTTTGAGGTATACCACTTGCTTTTCAGGTGTTGTAATGTGGAATTTGGTAGAATGTAGTAGGGAATAAATGCATATGCACTGGTTGAGTGACAAGTAGTCGCAGCATGTGTGGTACCTGCAAAAAGGCCCCCCCCCCTCCCTATTGGAAGCTATCATTATATGCCTTCATTGTAATGTCCTATGTGTTAACCTTGTCCCACATTTCTGGGAGCCACTGGATGTCACCAACGGACCAGTTCTGATCTCTGTGGTGGACTGTCCTGCTGCATGTATCATATCTGCCAGAGTTCCAGACTGCTGCCTCAGTGGGGTTCCTTCAACTTCAGAAACAAATCAAAGTCACAGGGCCTCATATCTGGAGAATCAAGGAGAATGTTCTAGAATTTTCCATTGCCACTCTGCCAAAAGATCTTTCATTAGTCTTTCCACCTAGCAGTGTGTGCTGTACAACACAAGTGTTGGAACACCTACGGTGAAATTATGATGCATTTCTTGCGCTGCTGGACATAGATCATTCTCTGAAAACTTTTAGTAGTACTCTGCATTCACAGTGCAGCCCTTGGAGACTCTGTGATAGTGAATGTCACCAGTGTTGTTATGATCAGTGATCAGCATCACTTTGACCCTGTTTGATACCTGGTGAAGTTTCTTCATACAAGGAGAGTCTGGATGGCACCATTTGCTAGAATGCCATTACATTTTGGGCTAATAAGCCCATGTTCAGGTTTTATCAAGGGCTACAGTATGGTGCATAAATGCATCACCTTCATTTCAGACCATTCAAGGTTGAAGTTAGCAATAGTGTCCAGGTACAATCTTCGTGCTTTGGTAAGGTGGTGTGGAACCCAACATGATACAACTTTTTACATTGTAACAGAGTCTTTAATGATGTGCTGAACACTGAAATAACTTATTCCAACTTACACAGCCATTCATTGCATCATCCAGAGTGGGGTCACTTCCAGCAGCAACTTCACAACCTGAACCTGCTTGTTTGGGATGGTGGGTTGTCCTGCAAGTTGATTATTCTTGGTAGCATCCTGACCCTGCAAAAGGCTTTTACTTATCATGTGACAGTTTAGTATGGTAATGAATCATCACCACATCCTTCCTGCAGACCATGCGAGCAGTCTCTTACACTTTGACCATGTTTCACCTCTGTTTTTGCTTCTGGAGCTTTGTTCCAACTTTGAAATTGTGCCTCATGTCATGTATTTGATACACTGACATTCATGGCTTGTTGCCATGCTGTCTGGTGCCTTACAGGTATGGTACTAATAGCATACATCTGTAACATGGTCTTCCAAGCTCTACAGTATGCAAATGTGTGCTTTGAAACCATAAACCATTCTGCACATTTGATGTGTTGCCACTACTTTTCACTCATCCCACATAAACAGTAGATGGTTTGTGATTGACAGTCTATGTTGTGTCATTATTGTGCCATTTCCGTGGAAACACATTAATTGCACATACTTACACATGTGTCAGTTATGTGTTTGAAGTTATGGCATCTGAAGTACAAAGATGACACTTTATTCACTGTTTTAATGTACTTCAGAACACAAGAAGGAAGAAGTGGTTGTTTGATGATGGTATGACAGAAATTATTTCTAACTGAGTTTCAACAAGCCTTTTCCATCAGTGGGATAGAGCAGGAATGGATAAGACACAGCAAGAAAGAAGTCACAAAACACTTGCTCTTGACATGGTGCATTTAGGGTTTCATATGGTTGGGTATTTTAGGTTTTACTATCTCTTCTGCTACTAATGGATGCATGTGTAATGTCACCACACAGATTTCACATATCAGGGATTTATCATTTATTATGATCACACTACAACATTTCATGTAGTTACCATTCATTGTGCTTTTGTCTTGTTTCCAGAAAGGTGCTTGTGTAGAAGTATATAAGTATACTTTTCAGAGATGTCATACTAAATTTCAAGACTCTGTACCGAATAACACAGATGTGTTGTATCCCACCCCGCATCTGGAGGTGCTAGGTGTTATATTATTTGTACTAACACCAGACTGATGATGGGCATGATGATCTTGTGCCTAGTGAATGCTGGAAGCATAGACTTGTTGGTAATGGATGTAGTGCTAATATTCAAGAGAAAACAAGTTTCAACAAATGATTTGTGATGAAAACAAGTGCAAATTGACTTACAATGTCGGTACATTTTCTTGAACAAGAATTACCTTAATTTTCACATTTGGAGCTCTGTCCATCCTGCACCAGATAGTACTCAAAATTAATCATAATGTGGATGATAGTTTGCAAACATTGTAATGCAGTAAGCAAATTGATTGACCTGGAACATTTCATTGTGTGTTTTTTTTTTAACTGGTTTCACATTTCTGTTTGCTGGACTTTGGCTGTCTGCTGCAGTATTCTTCGACTGCTTGGGTCTGGTTTATGATGGGGGGGGGCTTCTAACATGCAAGTGTCCATGTATTGTTTACACTGTACTGTCTTGTACTTGGTTAATATGTTTAACAGAAAGAAAACTGGAAGAACACAAACTTAAAAATTGGCATGTAAGTTGTACAAAAATGTTGCAGTATTCCCATTACCTAATTATTACGTTGGTGTATGTTACAGGCAAAGTGTGAACTTTAGGCATTGTGTATAATTCCTTTCCTGGGTTCTCTAGTTTTTAAAACAGCAAATCAAATACCATTTTTATCCTTCAGGTGGCCTATCTTGAAACCTAGAACTGACATTTGTGTACATATGTGTAAACTGCGTTTTTCCATGGCAGCAGCATGACGATGTTGCATGCATAATCATAAACCATCTTCAGTTTTATCTATACACATGCTCTACTGTATTCCACCTGTGAAATTCATAGGTTTTGATTATTTATTTTATGCATTTCACAGGCATTCTGTAAAATTCTGTAGATTACACAGTCTAACTGAGGAGAAGTCTTAATAGAAAAAACATCAATGTGACATATACATCATTTACTTGTTGTTGTTGTTGTTGTTGTTGTTGTTGTTGTTGTTGTTGTTGATAAATGAGGTGATTATATGTAACTGTATAGTGTAGGAGGTTGTTATAAGATGACCAAACATTGCTACTTGTACAGTCCTGAAATGAAAGTGGTGATATTAAAAAATATTTTTTACTTTAGGTTTGATTTTTTTGCATTCAGTTGTGTTACATTTTGTTACATTAAATTAGTTTAATTTATGTTTGGTTAGAGGGTTTAGACTTTCTGGCCTGCTTCACTTATTTGGCTGGTACATAATGCATTTCCAGGATCAAATATGGCATTGAATAGAACAGTCAACATTTCATACTCTTGCCAGAGGCCGTTGGGTATTCTGTACCATGCCAAGTTTTATAATGTGTTTGAAATATAATTGTATTACTGTGAGCCAAATGCTTGTCATATGACAGTTTGTCATAGTATTTGCATGCCACAATATACTGACACTCGGTATTCATTTCTCCATAGCTATTAACCTCCACCCCATTGTCAACAAATCCATGGTTGTTTTGAATAAAAGTGGAATCTGTGGCACAGGATCAACCTCCCTGTGCCCTGTGCTTTGCTGGATGAGAATTTGTTTTTTTATGACCCTCTTTTTCTTCCTGTGAATGACACTATTGTCTCATTTTTTCAGTATGTTGTGCATGTCTTGAAACTGACAAATTTGTTCCATTTCATTACATTTTCTGGATGATCATGTTGTGATGCTGTCTCCATAGTATTTCATTTTCTTATTGTAATTGGTGCCAGCATCTCTTTCTGCACTGTGGGTCTGTCTCAGTGAATCATACGTTTGAGATCCACAAATCTCAACATGCAGTGTATCATCACTTTGGTGATTTTATTGACCATCTTGATTGATCCTTTCTTTGTTTTTAGCATCATTGATTATGAGCTGTTGTAACCATCTTCTATTTATGATTTATTTACACAAACAACAGACCTATTAAATACAGTCCTAATCATTATTTGAATATGACATTCTTAATTTCCACTTTTAATTTTTACACATTTTTTATACTCATTAAGCTTTTCCACCAAGTATTATCATTTAAATATCACTATGTAATGTGCCTTTCAATTTTTACACAATACATGCATTAGATGATTCTCCATGTTGTGGCAACATGTTTACTACAGATATAACTATTTTTGGTAACATACTGTGCTCTCCTTCATCCTTCATGAGTTACACCATACTCTATGCTGCAATGTTTTCATTCCTCAGCACCTCCTGGAACACAGTTGGTAACCCATCATATGACCAACTACCATTGCATTCATGCATTACTCCACAGCCTTTTTTGTTGCTGTTTCTTTAATATTAGAGCACAAACCAAGTGTTATTCTCATCCGTTGGTATGATGCCATCTGGATTTGCTATTTTTTATTGTATGGTCAGTGCTAAACTCTTCTCTCCTACCTCAGTGCATATGTCACAGAGAGTACACCTAGTAACCTTGGCAATCATGCTTATACATGGCTGTTTCTTTAGCCTCAACATGTACATCACAGAGAACACAACAGCATTAGTAACCATAGCAAACAGGGTGTGAACCACAGAAATAGCTGCATGCAACAAATGTTTTCACATTGTGGTCACCAGGTGGGCATTATTGGTTACAGAGGGATGAAGTATAGAGGAGGAAATCTTCAGTGCCATGATGATCATGCCATGTTACAAGTTTGGATTATGGGCTTCTGAGTTAATAATGCATGTAGTCTTGTGGGTGGGTACCAGTGTCTGGAAAGAACCTGGTCCCTCTGTCTTTTCCCTGTAGATGGAGGTAGTAGATTTGACTGTGACATTGGTAACCACCTGCCAGACTATATGGTGTCATGACCCAGGAAGCCACATTCTAAATTTTCACCACTGTGAAAATCTAGAATCTGAAATATACCTTGACATTAGATGGAGGTGAGTGGTCACATCCTCACTGCTTTATTCCCAGGGAGGGAGGCCCCTGTTAACCATTGGATAGGAGGCAGCATGGGCCACAAGTCTGGTCTGAACAATGTGGAAAAGAGAAAAATCTCTGCCCCTGCCTTGTATTGAGCTACAAGTCCCTTATTTCTAACCTGCAGTGTAGTTGCTGTACTGAATGTGCTGTCCCAGCTCCAACAAGAAATTTAAAACTTATTATTAAGATAAATGTCTGTTTAAATCTGCCCTGTTTCTTTCTTACAGCACCACTTGTTTCACTTTGATATAATGCTCTGCTCATTTTTGTCATGAAAGTGAATTGCAACTTTTATGTGTGGCCACTTTTTTATTTCATTAAATAACTTCCATTGACAGTGTATAGGCAGAAATCTAAATCACCTTACATGGAATGGAACCAATTCCAGAAGATTCAAGTGTTTGGGGTCATTATGCCTTGTCAGTTGGTACTATGGTTGTTTGAAATATCAGTAAATGTATACCAGGTGACCTGTAACACCACCCTGAGAACATAATATCTGATAAACTCAGTCCATCCAGTTTCTTGACAGCTGTTGTATCTGACTGAGCTGCAAAACTGGCTATTCTTGATATACTTAAAACGAAGGAATCTGAATAACCCTACAGGGAATCAGATGTTATGCATCCGTCATCTCTTGTATACAGAGCTGTAATGGATGCCAGCCACATAAACTTAAGTAAACAAAAGTGTAATGATGAAGATATATGACTATGTCCAGACAGTGTTAATTTTTAGGTAACATGTTAGAGTACAGAGGATTTAAGTTAAAGTAGATTTGTTTGTCTTATTATTACAAGAAACAAAGTATTGTACGACCTGTAAACTATTCAAAGTGGCATGTTTTTGCCTGATGTAGTAGAAGTAAGCTGTAGATGTAGTGGATGGTGCACATGAAGTTCTCTGCAGTTGAAAAGCAGCAGCGTGATTACAGGTAATTATGTGGTGCCTTGTGCTGTGTGGTAGATGCATTTTAATTTAAGCACTTGTAATAATGCAGTTTTATGTTACCACTCATTGACTTCCACAAGTAACTGTTGCATAACATGGAAGAGCTGTAGAACTAATTTGCTATGTTACTGTAATAAGCTTATGATAATAATAATAATGCTGTAATTAGTAATGTTGCCAGTGTAATACAGTAATGTGGCTTATAGTTTGTTTGTTTTTGGCACAACAGCCCCCCAGTGGGCCTCCTCATTTATGAGGTTTCCAGATCACACATGACGTACCACAGTCGGTAGGACTCTTCTGGATGAGTGATCAGCTCGTCACAGAGACCTCTACCTGACAAAACACAACACTCACACAGACAAACATCCATGTCCCCATTGGGTTTCAAACCCACAGCCTCAGCAGGTGAGCGCTGCAGATCTATGCCTTGGAACGCATGGCTGCTCGGACCGGCAGTATGGCTGATTAGCTTTTTTATCATTACAGTAAATTCATCTGACTAAAGCATAGACCTTCCATGTTATCCAAGTCAGGGGGTCAGATACATGTAAATTGATGTATGACAATTAATTATTATATTATATTGAGTAGTTTTCTTTGTTTATGTCCCCTCCACCCCCATAAAAGTTAGACAAGAGGGGTATGACATTTATACCACGATGCTTAGCAGGACTAAGGTGGTGTTGCAGAGTTTCTGTGTGACAGATCATTAATTCTTTACAGTGGGAGTCTATAATGGGCCTTTACAAGGGTGATATAATTTCAGTGACAAGGTCCCCCCCCCCCAAATTTGAAATGATTGAATACAACAGTTTTTGGTGAATTTTGATTGAAGAACTTTTTTTGTGGTGAAAGTCTATGAAGGGACCAAGCCAGTGTATTTACAGTAATTTACATATTTAATATCTGAAAATGTATGTGATTTTCCATAATGAAATTTAGCCATATTTTCAAAGAAACCATTCTACATTTCCATCTGGCAGTTCTGTAACATGATCACCAGTGCCTGAAAGCTGATTGCAATGTAACTGTCAGTATGAGTTACACTTCTTGCATTCATTGAAAACTCTGTCATTAATTGACATCGTTATTTTTATGGCACTCTTACCTGTTTTTGTGGTATTTAACAAGCTTGCAGTAGCTCAGATTATCTAGCATTGGATAGTAGGTTGATTGATGTATAATGCTTTGGAAAGAATGTAGAAGGAAGTTGCTGTGGCCTGATGGAAGGTACTGTTCTGTCTTTTGTCAGAAAGGACTGGGGAAAACCTCAAGCAACCTGTCAGAATAGCTGATCTGTGGACAGTAATTTAAATATGGGACCTCATAAATGCAAACCAGGAGTGCCAACCAGTTGACTGCAATGTTTGGTGACACTGTAGCAACTATAGAGGTCATCATACCTTTGGAATTAGGTGGGAAAGTGATGAACGGGGGATTATTGAATTGGGGGGGGGGGGTTGCAGTTATGTCTTATTTTTCGTATCAGACTTCTTACATGGTTTTGAAAACTCCTGATCTATTGTGAAATTATTACACATTCATGTAAAACTGTGACAACCCAGCATTAATGTGCTTTGGCTGAAACCTATTGCATGCCTTTTGAAACACTGAAGGTGGTTTGAAATGTTTACAGTGTTGGTAAAAGCAGTTGGTGATTCTGATTTTTTGCAGTGCCTGAGTTGTTATTAGGCATCAGAAAGGGTATTGTGTGTCTTGAGAGATGTTTTATAATGCCTGAATACTGTTAACATTAGCTTGAATTTTATATGCTTTAAAGTCAAGCCTATTGAATTTTGATATTAATATTGTGTAATAAACTTATGAATCTTATTTAAGGATTCTAGTGTCTCTGGCCCATTTTTTATCTGTTTTGTTCTTGGAAATGTCATCTCTTAATTGCCCTCAGAATACTGTTTTCCTCGTATTGTCTGTCTTTACAGTGAGAAGATGACACATAAATTCATATTGCCTGTGTTGGAAGTCAGGTTACATTTAAAAGTTAATTTCTACTTTTTTTTTTAAATTTTATACTAATATGGTATTGTTTTATTTATCTGTATTACCTAGACTTTGGCTTGAAATCTGCAAGATTAATTTGAAAAACTCTCTGTAAATTTTGTTTAATTTTCTGATACTGTGCTCACCAGCAGTCATAGCTGTAGGATTTACAGTAATTAGTTTGCATGTCTGATGCTGTAATATTACTAGAACTTGCATATGATTCATAAAGTTTATTAAGCAGTTTCTCTTGTTCTTGCCATCTTAATGGTTGTAGTTTTTTTTATTATTTATTGTTTTTTGCATGCTGATCTGAATTTATTTTTGTAGTTAGTTTTATGTATTTTGTTTTCTTCTTCATGTTTGTTTCAGAATCATCTTTCAGTGCCATCTCATATGAACTCAAGGTACCTTCATACTTGCAAGGTTAGTTAAAGCATGAGTGATGTACATTACAATTGAACGGTAGAATGGAAAGATAAACTGATAAAATATAAACAAGTCCCTTCCTCAAGTTAAATTGTTAATGTACCATTCTCAAATTTATAAATTTAAAGTCAATTATCAGTGACTGTGAGAATTATTGTCTTCTGGGATATGGCACCCTACAGTCTAGGAAGTTTGTGCCAGACCATATGGCATGGCATCTCAGAAGACAGTCAACCTTATTGACTTTTATTTTGTTGTACTGGAATAGGGATTGTAAATCAGGTACAATGAGATGGGCCATATTGTAATTTAGGAGTAACATTTTATCATCCAGGAATTTGCCAGTTTTGCAGGGCTGGTGGCCATATTTTAACTAGCATTGAGATTCTCGTATTGAAAGAATGTAGTGTTTGTCCTACTAGACCAATTGTATGTACCACTGCAGTAGCAAAACTTATGGCAGTCAAGATTAATAAACGTTTTATCGTAGTTTTTTCTCGGGTTAGCTCTATATAGTAGAAGGTTTTCTTAGATCCATTGGGTTAACATAATTGAGAGGCCATAGCTGGGCCAAGCCTTTTGGCATAGTGTGTTGCTCATAAGGCAATTCTTTGAAGGGTATAGTCTTGTCACAGTTGTAACAGGAGCTTTGCTTCAGACAAGTCGGACTGCAGGACATAGTATATTCATGGAATTTAAATTATGAAAGTAACATGAGTAAAATAAAGGCACGCTGATTTATGCTTACTAGCAAATGTAAGTTTCTGTAACTGTTCTGCATTGATAGGAGTTTGTGGTAGTTAATGATGATCTGAGGAGGTCATTGGTGCACTCTTATCACCATAACTCTTATAAAAAAAGTCTCCATCCAGTTCTGTATGTGCTAGTGAATATATGTATTGTATTTTTATTTAGTCCAAATATTACACATATGATAGCAGACTCATGGTAATTAACTTTTTAACAAATAAATAGTTTGAATGCACACTGCCATAAAAGTCTCACATCTTACTTCATTTAGGCAAATGGAAATCAAACATCACCCATTCTTACCCTTGGCATTTGATGGTAGTGAGGGTCAGTGTCACATTCTCACCATGGAGAAAGAGTCCCTGGTACCCATTGTGTGGGTCCAAGAGCCCTTCTGAACAATTGGAGAAGAGAGGAATCTCCTTAGTCATCCATCCCATATCCTAGTCCTTATATGGACTATGCTATCCTGTCTGAAAGTGTGATAGCCACACACATTTTCTTTAATCTTCATTTCTTAATGAGCATTTGTTGTAGCCTAATTTTTTAGGTATATTTAAATTTGTTATAATGACATTTCACTGTACAGGCATTCATAGCAAAAAGCAGCCTATTTCACATTGTTCAGGTATGTAAAATTATACAATATTGAAGCCATGGAATGAAGTCCAGTGGATGGTCAATATGGCAGCACTTACTGTATCTCCTTTCTGCATACTCATTTATTACCTTCTATCCTCCTCTGTGGTGTGCCAGCAACCCTTAAAGCAGGTGTTGCTGGTGAAGGTTATCTCCTCCATTATTCCCATGAAAGTAATGACTAAACAACTGGGCAGGAAGGAAAGAGGAAGCTTTACACCTTTATGGAGTTGTAGAGGGTGTCAGTCTGTGGGATTCATTTATGTTGTTTCTGTGTAAGTGCCATTTCTGTAGAACAGAAACTCATAAAACCTATTGCAATAATTCAAGACTTAATAACTTGTCAGTGCTTGGCCTTGCTGTGGTTTGAGTGAAGATTTGCAAAGTTCTTGCCATCAGAAATGCCTGAATGAAGTGTTGTAAGAAGTAATACGTTCACCAAAAACAGGATTCCGAAAGTATTAAGAGTTTAATTCTCTGAATTATTTTACAGAAATAGGAACTGTGAGTGGCCAAAAATTATTTTTTAGAGATTTGTGAAAGTAATTGATTCATTACATTGTAGTTTTATTTTCCACATTGTTAATTGTTTGTATTTGTGTTTCCCAGCTTGTGGTTCATGGACTGATGCTGGCCTCTAAATTCTAATGATTGTATATTTATTATATATGTTTTTGATTGCTTGAAAAATTATTGTTCCACAACTAGCAAATTTTTCCCTCAGTTTAGTGACAAAATATGTTCTCTGGAACATTAATGCATTTTCTTGCCTTTTTGTGGCTTTAGTCTGTGCACCCGTAAGGTGTGTTGGGGAGATGCAGCCATGTTGCATTCTCCATATCCTGTTTTAAGCATACTGAAATGCCTGAAAGTAGGAAACCGCTAACCGGTCAGATGTGGATTCAATAAACATTGTCAAGACTGATAAAGGTTTCTTTATTCACTGAAACACATGTAAAAATAATGCTTAGAACATATATATGTGAAAGGTTGTTGGTATTTAGATAAGAAATGTAATTTATATAACCAAGTGGTATGCAGTGCATTGAGCTTCAGCCAGTAGTCACAGTTGTCATACAATTTGGAAGGTGCCTTGTAATATAATACATTGCATTGTGACCATAGTGGCATAACACCCAAATTATACAGATTGGTGCAGTGGTCTGAAAGTTCTGGTAGATCATGAAATGGTTAAAAGCTTGTTCATCTGTGCTGCACTGAAAATCTAGGTTATGCTGCCCATCAGTTTCATAACTCATTATGCATGTAGAGATTAAAAAAAATTGTTGCAAGTGGCAGTTTGTAATGTGGCCAATAATTACGGTCACAGTTCTGTGGTGGTGTTCTGTTGTTAAATGTCTTTTCTGTATTGCTTTATGGTGTGTTGTCATCAAGCTAATGGGAACAGGGCTGTGATACATAAACAGGTGTGTGTGTGTGTGTGTATGTGTGTTGGCGTGCGCACGCATGCGCATGCTCACACTCGCATATGTATGTATGTTTTGACCAATTTGTGGTACTTCTCATCATATCTGATGATCATACACCAGCAGGTAGCCTTCATAACTTGGTAGTATTGTTTGTTATTACTGTGGCTGATTGCCAAAGAACACAAGCTTTTTGGCCAGAGTGTTCAATATGACTGGTCAGCAAGTGACTGTGTTCTCATATTCTTCCTTTATGATTATAACATCTACAACTTTCTATTTTTTATTCTGCTACATGGTTTCTATTTCACATCCAGTCTTTCTGTATTCAGTTTGTACTCATGTCTGGGGGTTTTTTTTCTGTGGGGGTAGTCCTCAGTGTTTATAAAAATGTTGAAAGTTGTGACTCATACTTGGAAAACCAAATGCATTTAATTTAGTCTGGAAACTGCTGAGGCAAATACTTGTAATATTTTGATCTTGGAACATGTGTCAAATAGCAAGGGTGAGTGATGGAATTAACAACCAGTGTTTATTTCAGTTTGTTGTTTTCTACAGGGCGTGACTCTGGATAACAGTGGTATTGACAGCTTTCCACAGAACCAATATGTTTATCATCAACAGCAGCAGCAACAACAACAACAACAACAACAACCACAACAACAGCAACCACAACAACAACAACAACAGACACATCATCATCATCATCATCACCATCAACATCACCAGCAGCAACAGCCCTCACCACCACCACCACCACAACCACAGCAGCAGCAGCAGCAGCAGATACACAGCCATCAGTCATCTCAGCAACCTGCACAGCAAACACAACAACCTCCACCAATAACAACCACCACCCAGCAGCAACAACAAACACAACAGCAGCAGCAGCAACATCATCATCATCATCATCATCATCAACAGCAGCAGCAGCAGCAACAACAACAGCAACAACAACAACAACAACAACAACAACAACAACAACAACAACAACAGTGCACTCCAAGTCTGATCTCAAGCTCACAGAACATGCAAACTGTAAGTAGGTTTATTATTCTCAGTGCATGACTTACAAATGTTCAGTGTTCTGTCTGTAGAAATATTGATGCCTGATTAACATTTTAGAGGAATCATTAAAGTGTTCTGTGTATTGTAACTGTTATATATTCATAATGTTTCTTTTAAACAGTTGATTGCAGTACAATACTGTTACAGTTTTTATGTAGCCCTTGCACATATGCAGTACTTGAAAGATAATGTTGAGCAGGAATTATATATTATGTGTAAGTCCTGCAGTTATTAATCTCTTTGGTGTGTCTGATAGCAACAAATTTAATATTATAATCGTAGGGCAGTGTACAAGAATCTACATAATGCATTTACTTTTGCTTATGTACAATGTTACATGATGTAATTATAAGAACATAATTTATTTGGCATAATGAGCATGAATACTTAAAGAAATAGACACAGGAAGAGTAATAATATTAAATGTGTACAGTTGTTAGGTATTAGTGCAAAGACTATAAGCAACGTATGCAATACCTGAATTCGGCTTTCAATAATGATCACAGGAGAACACTGTCACTATACGAGCTGAACAACTTATGATGAGTTTGCTGAGCTGTGATGCTTGTCCTAATCCATTGTCAGAAATATATCATTCTTCTGTGGAAATGTATTCTTCAGGGTGTACCACAGTTATGAAATGTTTAATTTTTCTGGCAATAAATGAATAAGGTTTGCTTGCTGTGGTTTTTCTTAATTTGCAGATAAAAGATCTCCTCCCCATTTCATAATGAAAATAAGGTAAAACACATGCCATAGTGAGATAAATGCAGAATCATGAAGATCAGTGAAGTCCTGACAGTCTAAGTAGAGAAATGACCTCACCTTGAAATATAAGTGATTTGTACTTCTAGTGCATGACCAGAAAAAATCAGCCAGCTCTCTTCTCTGTATTGTCACTTCTCACTCCTTGTTTCAAAAAATACGGAAGATCAGTAGCTCAGGCAGACCTGTTCATCAGCGGTACAAGTTATTTCCAGCAAGTAAAGCAAAGTTGTCCTCAGTATAGTGATTTATTATGATAAAGAATATGTATTAGTGCCATTTAAGATGGAGGGCTTTTGTAAGGTGGCTAGTATGTCACTGAAAGAAATCTGTTACAGTATTGTACTGCAGTTTGATATTTGAACACTGTTCATAATTTGTTGTGAACATTGTTCATAATTTGTAAGTTCTTATTAATGAAGGTCTGCGATTCTAAACATAGATGTTATCGCTTAAGTAAATATTTTTTTGTGTGTAACATTTTATGTTTACTGAAGTTGTAAGTTTTCAGTAATTTATAACAGCGTGCATGTTCATTCATTTTGTTTCCAGCAGTTAGCTTGAGGATTCTCTCAAGCTGTTACCTTAAATGCTTGTAGTGTTCACTGTAGGATGTATTCTTTTTGTTGTTGTTGTAGTTATATTAGATGAAAAGTAGAGCTTTGCACGACATGAGGGTCAGTTTCCATAATACCAGACATGTGCTAAAATGTCAGCAGCTATTAACCCTTTCTGATCCTACGTTGGACCTCGTCCAACAGTATGATTTTCCTGTTCCGCTCCGATGTCAGAAGACGTCCGACACAGTTTTTGTTGCGTTTGTTCGCCCGCTGTCGGAGCCTGTCTGACGCTTTTCCTCATGTAGTACAGACTTTAGCCAACAGATAGCACAGGTTGTACTCTTTCTGTTTCTCTATGTTTTTCTCTTTTAAAACGGTAGGATAATTATGAGTAATCCACCAACCTCTTTCCCGTCCAAAATAAATAAGAGCTGGGGAGTATGTGGTTGGCAGAAAAATTGGATTGGAAAGGGTTAAAGACATTGATCAAAACACAATTGTTTGAGCGGAATTAATCTAATTTGACCCCTACAAGAAGGCGTGTTGAGGCGTTTCACTGCCTACCGTGTAGCCTCTGAAACTGGTTTCTCTAACCTATTGTTATCCATGCCTCTCATTCTGTATTGGCACAAGTTACAGTTCAGTCAGAGTTTATACCATAGTGGGTTCTGTGTGCACGAAATCTCACATGGTGAAACTTTGATTTTAATTTCTTGAATCCATGCTTCCCTTTATTCTGGTCATGTTTTTATTGGTCCAGCCAGGACTTCTATTAAAACAATGCTATTTTTGCATGGAATATGCATTTGTGCTTTCTACCCAATTCCTTAAGTAGAAATTCAAACAGAGTAAATTACCTGCTGCTATCATTTTAAGTAATTTCAGTTTGGAAGTCATTAAAAATAAATTGATTTTCAGTTCTAATCTTTATTGTTTTCATGTATGCTCACTGTTCCATAGCTTTGTCATACCAGCATAAAAGAGTATATTTTACTACACATCCCCAGTGACATCTGATATGTTATAAGTATCCACATGTTCTGCATGCTTATTAAGTTGCTGTGTGAGTGTTTTTTTTTTTTTTTTTTTT
>Ga0268261_10001590_pt1 | contig 15743 bp, 12 predicted proteins | sample TergutNc150P1_FD_190353 | JGI IMG/M metagenome (GOLD analysis project Ga0268261, IMG submission 190353) | Nasutitermes corniger P1 segment gut microbial community from laboratory colony in Florida, USA - Nc150 P1 (SPAdes) (version 2) | ecosystem: Host-associated > Arthropoda: Insects >... | reverse complement strand
GGCATGCTGTTGTTAGTTTTAATCCGAATGGCGGTAATGTTGTAAATCCTTCTACACGAACTGTTCTTGTTGGTACTGCTATAGGGAATTTGCCTAATACAAGTAGAAGTGGGCATACTTTTGCGGGTTGGTGGACAGGACAAACTGGTGGTACTCAGGTGATAAGGGATACTATAATTAACAGTGGTATTGCACTATTTGCTAGATGGAATCAAAATATAACAGTAACATTTGATGCAAACGGTGGTACACCTGCTACGCAACAAAGAACAGTACAGAATGGTCAATCTTTAGGAAATTTATTTCCTGCTAATCCTATTAGAAGTGGGCATACATTTGGTGGGTGGTTTATACAGCCTAGTTTGATTACTCAGATGCTTGCTAGTACTATTATTACTGGGAATATTACAGCAGTACCTAATTGGAGAACAAATAATCCTGTTATAATACGTCCTGCGGATAATCAAGTATTTGAGGTAGAGAACATTTCTGTTTCATGGCACGCAATTATTGGGGTGAATTACTTCATTACATTATTTGATATGACTGGAGATGTCTTTTCTGTAGAGACAGTAATCGCAAGAACGTAATTAGAAACTTTAAATGGTTTTACAATAAACTCAAGACATTTATTACCTGGTCGTCGTTATTCTCTTAGGTTAGAAGCTGTTTCAAGTAATGCTACTCCTGGCGTTAGTGGGGTTAATTTATAAATTTTTGAGTTGTTCTAGTTATTATACCATTAGTATAGAACCCAACTCCTAAATATCTGTGGTTAGATAATAAGTTTCTTCTATGTCCTTCAGAGTTTATCCATGCTTGTACTGTTGCTTCTGGTGTAGGATGTGTTGCAATATTTTCTGCCCAGCCTGTAAAGCTTATGCCTGCACGTTGCAATCTTTGTGATACATTGGAACCATCTGGACTTGTATGGCTTAACATATTGTTTAAAACCAAATCACGGCTAAAATTTCTAGCAACAGTTGCTAAGTCATCTCTCCATATAAATGGTTGTAATCCATTTTGTACACGATATTCGTTTGTTAATTCAAAAACTCTTTGTTCAAAAGTTCTATCGTTTGTAGTTGTATTGTTTTGTACAACTGTATTATCTACAGATGGAGTTGCTACTACATTTTGGTTTGTAGGTGGCACATTATTTTCTTGTCTTCTCAAACCTAAATTGCCTAAACGTCTAGTACGTTCAAATTCACTAAGTCCAATAGGGATATACATACCGTGATAATATTCCAAATTTTCAGGGTTTACAGCTAAGTGTAAGCCGGATGGAAATAAAGCATCTGTAAAAAGATTTTGTGTAAAATTTAATTCTATTCTATCTCTAATATTACTAGGGCTAGTTCCTATACCAATATCACCCATGTGAGTAAATAAGTAATTTCTATCTTCTTGAGTTAAATCACTTACACTATTTATTTGCCTTGGATTATTAACAGATGGTTGTTGTTGATTTGGTACATTATTCACTGGTGGTTGTACTGGTACTTGCACAACGTCATTTTGGTTAATTGGCTCATTTGGTACAAAATCTAGCCAAGCCATGGTGACAGTTGCTGAATCTGGCTCCCAATCTATATGTATACCTATACTTTCTGATATAGCACGAAGTGGTAACATAAATCTACCATTTATTATTTGTTGTGGTACATCTGGTGTTATAATTCTACCGTCCATCATTCTAAATGTATTTTGACCAGATGTTATAAAAATTGCAGTTCCTTTCTCGTTTGATATAGTTGCTGTACTTGTACTAGCATTCCAACTAACATCAAAACCTAGTTCTTCAAAAACTCCCCTTACTGGAACAAGAGTTCTACCGCTTTGTATAATTGGTCCTTGGTCTTGAAAATTAACACGATTTCCATTTATAACTACGTTTGGTCTAGATGCATACACTGATGTTGTTATTAATAAAGTTACAAAAATTGTTAAAATATATATATTTTTCATGTTGATATATAGACTTTTGTCTATATCCTCCTCTTTTATATTATCTAATTTATATATTTCACTAAATAAAATCAGAAAAAACAATATTAGATATATCAAGTCCTTTTTGGGTTAGCTTTAATACATCATCTCGTTTTTCTAATAAATTATTGTGTATATTTTTTTGTATGGGATTTCTGAAAATATCCCACATATTTTCACCAAAAATTTGCTTAAAATCTTTAGCATTTACACCTTGGGTACATCTAAGTCCAAGATATATAAATTCTTCCATAGCTTCTTTTTTATCTATTATATCTTTTTCAAGTAATATATCTTCTCTTTTATAATTTTGGCTTGCTAGTTTTTTGTTGTATTCTATCAAACTTTTTATATTTGTTTGTCTTTCGTTATTAATAAAACTAGCTGCACCAAGACCAAAGCCTATATACTCGCCTCTTTTCCAATAAACTTTGTTGTGTATACATTCTCTATTTCCTTTTGAAAAATTAGCAATTTCATAATGTTTGTAGCCTTTTTTTTGCAAATATTTTATAGCAAAATGGTACATTCTTCTATCTGATTCTTGGCTTTGAATTTTTAAATTTCCTTTTTCGTATTCATAAAAAAAAAGTGTTTTTTCTTCTAGTATAAGGCTGTATATAGATAAATGTTCTGGGTTTAATTTTGTAATTTCTCTTATACTTTCATACCATAGTTTAAAAGCTATTTCTTCATTTTTCATATACGGTAGTGAAAATATAAGGTCTACATTTATATTTTCAAAACCTATACGCCTTGCATTATCATAATTTTTCAAAAATTCTTCTATGGTGTGGTTTCTATCTATCTTTTTTAATACTTTGTTTTGCCATGCTTGTAAACCTATGCTGAGCCTGTTTACACCAGAATTTTTTAGTGTTCTAAGTTTGTTTAAAGATAAAGTGCCCGGATTTGCTTCCACTGTTATTTCTACATTTTTGTCTATATTGTAAATAGATAGAGCTGTAAAAATTTCAGCTAAAAAATCTTCTGGGAAAACTGTAGGTGTACCACCACCTACAAATATAGATATAATATTGTAATCTTGCAATTTTTTAAAACTTGTAATCTCTTTTATAAGAGAATTTTTGTAAGGTTCGTAATACTTACTACTACAAGCAAATGTTATAAAATCGCAGTAGCCGCATTTTTTAGAACAGAAAGGTATATGAATATATACAGATATATTTTTTTTACTCATAAATTCTATTCTTCGTCAAGTTTAAGAACACTCATAAATGCTTTTTGTGGTACTTCTACATTTCCTATTTGTCTCATACGTTTTTTGCCTTCTTTTTGCTTTTCTAGTAGTTTCTTTTTACGTGTTATATCTCCACCGTAACATTTAGACAAAACATCTTTTCGGATTGCACTTACTGTTGTTCTTGCTATTATTTTTCCGCCTATACCCGCTTGTATCGGTATTTCAAATTGGTGTCTTGATATTTCTTTTTTTAGTTTTTCACATATTTTTCTGCCACGCTCATACGCACTACTTTTGTGTACTATAAAACTAAGGGCATCTACTATTTCCTTATTTACAAAAATATCTAATTTTACAAGGTCAGATGGAAAATATCCAATTATCTCATAATCGAAAGAGGCATAACCCTTACTTCTACTTTTCAAAACATCAAAGAAATCGTATATAATTTCATTTAGTGGTATATTGTATGTTAGAGTTGTACGATTTGAACTTGTATAATCCATGCCCAAATATTCTCCCCTACGCTCTTGACAAAGCTCCATTATAGGACCTATATATTCTGGTGGTAACATTATACTTGCTTTTACAATCGGCTCTTCCATCTTTGTTATTAGAGTTGTTTCTGGCATATCAGCCGGATTCGATATTTCTGTAACAGTTCCGTCTGTCTTGTATACTTTGTATATAACTGATGGTGCAGTTGTTATTAAATCTAAGTTGTATTCTCTTTCTAGCCTCTCTTGTACTATTTCTAAGTGAAGAAGACCTAAAAAACCACATCTAAAACCAAAACCAAGAGCTATAGAGCTTTCTGCTTCAAATTGTAATGCTGCGTCGTTTAAGTGGAGTTTTTCTAGTGCATCTCTAAGATTTTGATAATCACTTCTATCTGTTGGAAAAAGACCACAATAAACCATAGGATTTACTTTTTTATAGCCCGGCAATGGCTCTGGGCAATGATTGTCTGCATATGTTATTGTATCTCCTATTTGTGTGTATCTAACATCTTTTATGCTCGCTGTAATATACCCTACATCTCCAGCATTTAATTCTTCAGATGGTATAAAACGTCCTGGTCCAAAAAATCCAAGCTCTAAAACTTCAAAAGATTTATTTGTTGCCATAAAATGTATTTTAGTTCCTTTTTTTATAGAACCATCTATTACACGTATAAAAACAATTACACCTTTGTATGTGTCGTAGAAACAATCGAATATAAGGGCACGAAGTGGTAAATTAGTGCTTCCTTTTGGATGTGGTACATTTGCTATTATAGCTTCAAAAACTTGTTCTATATTTATATCCGACTTTGCAGAGATAAGAGGAGCATTTTCTGCAGGGATTCCTATTATGTCTTCTATTTCTTGTATAACTGCTTGCGAATTTGCACTTGGCAAGTCTATTTTATTTATAACAGGTACAACTTCAAGGTTGTTATCCAATGCAAGATATACATTTGCAAGAGTCTGTGCTTCTACTCCTTGTGCAGCATCTACTACAAGTATTGCTCCCTCACAAGCTGCAAGGCTACGACTTACTTCGTAGTTGAAATCTACATGACCTGGGGTATCTATCAAATTTAATATATATTCGTTTTCATCTTTTGCTTTATAAACAAGCCTTACAGCTTGTGCTTTTATTGTAATACCACGTTCACGCTCTATGTCCATATTGTCTAGCACTTGGCTTTGCATTTCTCTTTGGGTAAGAACCCCACTTTTTTCTATTAGTCTATCTGCCAAGGTACTTTTACCATGGTCTATATGTGCTATTATAGAAAAATTTCTAATGTTTTTATTACTCATTTTAGCTCCCAAATAAAAAATTATATGTTAAAAATTATAGCACATTTTATTATTATTTTAAAAGTTCGTCTGACAATTGTTCTATAATCTCCAAAGCTCGTTCATAATCACCTATAAGTATACTATCTACTATATCTTGGTTTTGAACTTGCGAATACAATTTATTAATCTGGTCTATATCCGAATCAATAAGAGCTTTTTTCAAATCTTCAATAGTTTGTAAATCTTGACTTTCTAAATCTTTTTTAACTGTATCAGAATTTAATTCTAATTCAATATTTTTAGAAACTAAATAAATTTCTTCTATTATTTCATCATGCATATTCTCTATGTCATTAACAGTTGTATTATTGTTTATTTTTTTCTCCAATTTTTCTGCTTTTTGTGAAAGATTTTTTGCACCAATATTTGCAGAAGCACTTTTTAAACCATGTATATATATTTTGTAGTCTGTTAAATTATTATCTTTTATACATTTGTTTAAAATTTGTAGTTTTCGTTTAGCTTCTTTTAGAAAAATTTTAAGAACATGGTTTGAAACATCGTGATATGACTTTTGTTTTTGCTCTTTTTGTTTTTCTTCTGGTATATATTTTTTTAAAATCTTATCTAATTTTATTATATCTATAGGTTTAGATAAAAAATCATCAAAACCATTTTTAAGAAACATATCTTCTACACCTAAAATAGCATTTGCTGTTAAAGCAACTATTTTCAATTTTTCAGAGTCATTTTTAGTAATTATACTTTCATTTTTACGAATTAAGCTGACTGTCTCTATTCCATCCATTTCTGGCATCATATGATCCATAAATATTATGTCATAGTCTATTTTACTTATTAAATCTATAGATTCTTGACCAGTTAAAGTGGTATCTATATTTATTTTATAAGGAAAAATTAATCCTTTGGCAACTTCAAGATTTACCTCGCTATCGTCTACTATTAAAACTCTAGCATCAGGGGCTTCGAAAGAGATTTTTTTTAAGTTATCTCCATTAATTATTGTAGATTTTCCTTTTATCAGGATTTTTTTATCTCCATAATCTGTAAATTTAAAATTGTTAACTTGGTTTTGGGCAATATCATCTTTTATATATTTTTGAGGAATTTTAATTGTGAAAATACTACCAAGATTATAGACACTTTCAACTTTTATGTCCCCATTCATTAAATTTAACAAATTCTTACATATAGAAAGTCCAAGTCCAGTACCTTCTTTACCATAATTAATTTCTTTATCAAATTGAGAAAATTCTAGAAATATTTTTTTTAAATTTTCAGGAGTAATACCAATACCAGTATCTTTCACAGTAATAGTAATATTACCTGTACCATTATATTTTGTATTATCATTTTCGTTAATATTTTCTATAGTATCTTCCCATTCAACATTTAATGATATTTTCCCTTTTTTTGTATATTTCATTGAGTTTGTTAAAATATTTAAAATTACTTGCTGTATTCGAATGCTGTCTCCTAGCATATCATTTGGAACAGTTTTTTCCATATAAGCAGTAAAAACAACATTAGAATTATCAAATCTGGAATTAAACAGAGATACTAAGTTATTTATAAAACTATGAAAACTATAAGGTACATTTACAATTTCTAATTGACCTGTTTCTATTTTAGAAAAATCTAATATATCATTTACAATATTAAGTAAGTGCATACTACTAAGTTTTATAGTTTCTACACGGTTACGAAGGGTATTATCCAAATCGCCATACAAAATTATATCGCTCATTCCAATTATAGCATTAAGCGGTGTACGTATTTCATGGCTCATTTTAGCAAGAAAATTAGACTTTGCTAAATTAGCTTCCTCAGATTTTTTTAGTAAATTATTTGTAGTTTTTACAATGCTATTAAAGTCTTCAAATACTCGAGATATTTCATTATTATTCTTAGGTTTAATAAATTCAATGTTAAGATTTCCGTTTACAAATTCTGATGTTTGTTCAGATAATTTTTCTAATGGCGTTAAAAATTTTCTAATTAAAATTATAACTGAAAGTGCCAAAGTAATCATACCAAAAGTAAACGGAAGTATTGAAATAAATACATCTGTTGAAATACCAGGAATATTTTTATAAGGAATAAATGAAATAGCTACCCAATCTAAATTTGGGTGATATGACATATATCCTAATTTCAAATTTTCAAGTGCTTCGTATATAAATAAATCTTCTACTACCCTTGTGTTTTCTGGGAATAAGACATCGAGATACATACCCATATGTTCAGGTATTTCGCTAAAAAAAACACGTCCAGAAGTATTTACTATAGTTATAAAAACTTCTTCATAATCATCGAAATCGCTTAAAAAATATCTAAGAGCTTCTGCGTTTATGTATACAGCTGCTGTACCTACATTTACATTATCATAAAAAATAGGTTGCGTGTAAAGAAAAGCATATGTACCTGAAATAGGATCATATTCTGTAAGAGAAAGATAAATTTCTCCAAGAGAAGCCGCTTCCATATTATTTTTAAAAATTTCCATATTAGGCATAGAACTATTATTGAAAACAGATGTAACGACATTACCATTAGCATCAAAAATAACAAAGTTCTTAAAATAGTTTATATTATTAATGTTTGATAAAGAATTATATATTCTAATCAAATTTTGATTAATTATTTCTTCTGTTTCTTGTTGTCTATTGTATAGATTTTGTTGTATAACAGGCATATTTGCAATAGTATCTAAAGTAGATACTGTAAAATTACGAACCAACTGAAAAATACCTATTGTAGTATTAGTATAACCATGTAGCTGATTAGAAATAATTTCATCTCTAGCTAAACTTACTTGCATTATTCTTATATATAAAACAAAAGAGAAGCTAATAATAAAAATCAATATGGGTACAACAATTAATGTTCTTATCAAAGATTCTTTTAAACTTAATTTTTTAAAATAATTATTTTTCATTAATGATATCCTTTTTACTCTAATAAGTTTTTAAACTATATTTTAATCTTATACCTAAGTGTAACCTCTAAAAACAATAACTTCTGAAAATAGGGGATGTACTTTTTCAAATAAATCAATTAAATTAGGGTCGAAATGATGCCCTTTATCTTTTAATATTATTTCTACAGCTTGTTGATGAGAAAATGAAGGTTTGTATGGGCGTTTTTGACGAAGGGCATCATACACATCTGCGATAGCTAATATACGACCTAATAGTGGAATATTTTCACCAGATAAACCATAAGGATATCCAGAACCATCCCATTTTTCATGATGAGATAAAGCAAAAATAGCGGCATAGTCTAAAAAATCAGTATTCAAATCTTCTATCTTTATATTTCGAATTATCTTATTACCATCAACTGTGTGTTTTTTAATTACTTCAAATTCTTCTGGTGTTAACTTATCTGGTTTTTTTAAAATATAATCCGGAATATGAATTTTTCCAATATCGTGAAGTTGTGAGCTTTCCAAAGCGATTTCCATATTAATACTGTTTAAGTAATCTTTATGTAACCCTTTCTCTATCATAGTTTTAATAATAATTCTCAAATAATCTTTTATACGTTTTATATGGTGCCCTGTTACCTCATCTCTATATTCCACAATCTCTGCAAGACTGGAAATAATAGTATTATGCATATTTAAAATAGATTTAGTACGTTTTACTAATTCTTTTTCGATATTTGTGAAGAAACTGTACAAAGATAAATGAGTATCAATTCTACCAAGAAGAAGTGGGGTAGAAAAAGGTTTTAATATGAAATCTACAGCACCAAGTTTTAATCCTTGTAATTCTATCCTTTCGTCGGATAAAGCTGAAAGAAAAATAACCGGTATGTTACTATGTTGTTTATCTTTTTTTAAACGAGTTATTACTTCAAATCCGTTCATATCTGGCATATTTATATCAAGTAAAACAATGTCTGGTTTAATTTTTTTTAAAGTATTAAAAAAATGTGTTCCACCGTTCATTGTAACAACATTGTATTTGTCAGAAAGAACCTCTCTACCCTTTGCAAGATTTGTAAGCTCATCATCAACTAAAAAAACTGTACTTTTATGTTCCATAAATAAATTTCCTCTTTTCTATATAAAATGTTATTATTTTATATATTTATTGATTTAAATTCGTAAATCAATAAATACATTCTTAAACTATATCATATATTTTAAATTTTTACAAAAAATATCTAGAAACTAAAAAATTATTAAAACCGCTTATTTTGCTTGACTATAAAAAATATATTTAGTAGAATTGTTTTTATTGCTTTCATGTGATACAATGACCTTATTTGATAAAATTAAATGAAAAGTATCCCATCGCAAAAGATAGAGGGATTAAAATATAGAAAGGATTTTTATATGAAAAGAACGTATCAACCGAAAAAAAGACAAAGAAGTAGAGAACATGGCTTTAGAAAAAGAATGAGAACGCCGGGTGGTCGAAACGTACTTCGTAGACGTAGATTAAAAGGTCGTAAAGTTCTTAGTGCATAAAACTAATGGAAAGCTTAAAAAAAAATTATCAATTTGGCATAGTTTACAAAAAAGGTAAGTCCTATGCCAACAAAACATTAGTTATGTATATTCTTAAAAATAAAAAAGACAAAAATTTTATAGGTATATCCGTAAGTAAAAAAGTAGGAAAAAGTGTACAGCGAAATAGAACAAGAAGGCTTATAAAAGAAGCTTTTAGATTAAAAAAAGATGAAATAAAAAAAGGATTAAATATTGTTATAGTTGCTAGAGTGGACTCTAAAGATTGTAATTTTAGTGAAATATCTAAAAGTTTAGTCTATTTGTTTAAAAAACATGATTTGTTGTTATAATTTAAGAGACAGGAAGTATTATGAAAATTATTAATCTTTTTTTGATAAAATTTATAGTTTTTTATCAAAAATATATTTCTCCTTTTTTTGGTCCTAGATGTAGATTTTATCCTACTTGTTCGCAGTATGCAAAAGAAGCTATAGAGATTCATGGTTTTTATGGTATTTTTTTATCTTTAAAAAGAATTTTAAAGTGTAATCCATTTTTTAAAGGCGGATATGACCCTGTAAATAAGAAAATTACTTGAGTAGCATTTTTATTTTTGTTGCTCAAATTATAAATATAATTTGCTATGTAATATAAATTTTATTATCGTAGTTATTTTTTACGTAGTTATTTTTTACAAAAGTACAAATTACCTCATTATGGAAGGTATAAGAAATATGAATATTTTTAATACATCAAGAATGGTTCAAACGGAACCGGGTTTTATTGTTGGTCCAATTTCTAGTTTTCTTGGTTTTATTTTAGATTTTATTTTTAATTTAATAAATGGAATTGCAGGGCCTGCAGCACTTGGTATTTCTATTATTATTTTTACTATAATAATACGTGCTTTGTTACTTCCACTTGCTATAAAAATGAATAAAAGCATGGAAAAAATGCAAATTTTAAAACCACAAATAGATGCAATAAATAAAAAATACGAAGGAAAAAAAGACGCAGAATCTAATAGAGCGAAAGGGCTAGAGATACAGAAATTGTATTCGGAAAATGGAGTAAATCCATTAGGAGGCTGTTTACCAGCTATACTTCAAATGCCGATATTTATAACTCTTTTCAATATGTTTCAAATGCCTTATTTGTATATAAATGAGTTAAATCAAATATATTCACGTATTGCATATCAAATAATGCGAGTTCCGAATTTTTATACGTATATTCAAAATACACCATCTATTGGTATTAATAAGATTCCAACTAATATGCCAGAGCTTATGCTGACTGACAAACCAGACCTTTTAAGACTTTTCAATTCGTATACAAGTTACGATTGGCAAACCCTTTTAAATGTTTTACCTACAAATTATTATGATATAGATTATGTTAATGGTTTGCTTAACATAAAAGATGGTATGGAACATTTTTTAACTATTAGTTTAATTCAGCCTGCTGGTCTTACTTTTCCGGGGGTAATATTACCTGTTTTTGCTGCTGCTACAACATATTTTACATCTCGTATGATGATGCAAAAACAAATGTCCACTGCTACTGTAGAACAAGGTACAATTAATCCAATGCAAATGCAACAAAAAATAATGATGTATGCAATGCCTATTATGATGGGAGCTATTACTGTAACATCTCCTGCAGCTGTTGGTCTTTATTGGGTTTCCTCGAATTTATTTCAAATAGGACAACATTATGTTTTAAACAAAATTTCACAGAAAAAACAAGATAAATAAAGTTAAAAAACAAGATAAAATCAAATTTTAAATCTAATATCCAGTGTTCGAGATATTATAATTTATGTTTTTTTATCTTTTTTATTTATCAAAATAAAAAAATTAAAGGGTTATATGGATTACAATACAGATAGTACAATAGTAGCTATATCTACTCCAATTGGTCCGGGTGCAATATCTATTGTTAGAATTAGTGGTATAAATTCTTTAAATATAATAAAAAAAATATTTGTACCAAAAGTAAAAAAAGACATAAAAACGCATACAATTCATTATGGGTATATCTTTTTTAATGATAAAAAAATAGATGAGGTTATTGTTTCTTTTATGCTACACCCTAATAGTTACACAAAAGAAGATGTTGTAGAAATAAATTGTCATGGAGGTAGTATTACTGCAAACGATGTTTTAGATGTAGTTATAAATGAAGGGGCAGTTCTTGCACAGCCCGGCGAATTTACAAAACGTGCTTTTTTAAATGGTAGAATAGATTTGATACAAGCAGAGGCTGTAATAGATATTATTAATTCTAACAATAGAGCTTCGAAAGAAATGTCCCTTAATTTGCTTTCTGGTGGTCTTAGCAAAAAAATAGAAAATATTAGACGAGGATTATTACAGTGTATAGCCTCTTTAGAAGTAGCAATAGATTATCCAGAAGAAGAGTATTTCAATGGTACTGGAGAAATACAGAAATTTGTAAACAATAGTATATTAGATATAGAAAATTTAATAAACGTTTCGAAAAATTTTGATTTAATCAAAAATGGAATATCTACAGTAATAATAGGTAGGCCGAATGTTGGTAAAAGTTCATTACTTAATTTTTTATTAAAAGAAGATAAAGCAATTGTTACAAATATAGCAGGTACAACAAGAGATTTAGTAAATGGTAATTTTAATATTGGTCATATACCAATAAATTTGATAGATACAGCAGGTTTAAGAGATACAAATGATATTGTAGAACAAATAGGACAAGAAAAAACAAAAGAAGCAATAAAAAATGCCGATTTGGTTTTGTCTGTTTTGGACATTTCCGAGGAAATAACTTCAGAAGATTTCGAAATAATAAATTCTGCTAAAGATAAAAGACTAATAATAGTTTGTAACAAAATAGATATAAGAAAAGACATTTTCGAAAAATCGGTAAATAATTTAAGAAATATAGGAAAAGTTGTATGTATATCATCTATGTCTGGTGATGGTATAAATTCGCTTATTGATGAAATATTTAGCTTTTATCCAAATACAGATGTCGCAGGTCATATGATTATGGCAAATGGTAGGCATTTAGAATTACTTAACAAAAGTATAGAATATTTAAAACTTAGCATTGAAACAATAAAAAAAGAACATAGTGAAGAGTTTATATCTTTAGACCTTACAAATGCTTACACAAGCCTTGGTATGATATTAGGCAATGAATTAGACGAAAGTATTATAGATAAAATATTTAGTGAGTTTTGCTTGGGTAAATAAAAAATATTACAAAATGGAGTTGAACGATGAAAAAAGTTCTTTTTGTTTGTTTAGGAAATATATGTCGTTCTCCTATGGCAGAAGCTATATTTAAAAAAATGGTTGATGATAAAGGTTTGTCAGATAAAATAAAAGTAGATAGTGCAGCGACAGGAAGTTATAATATTGGAAACTCTCCGCATAAAGGTACAAAATATATATTAGAACGTTATGGGTTTAGTCATTTAGGTATAGTATCTCGTCTTATAACAGAAAATGATTTAAAAGAAAACGATTATATAGTATGTATGGATGATAGTAATGTTACAAATGTAAGAAAAGTTGGTAATATCGACTCTAATGTTACTTTGAAAAAGCTATCTGATTTTATAGAAAATTCAACATGGTCAGAAGTACCAGACCCTTATTATACAGGCAACTTTGACGAGACATATGAGCTTGTTACAGAGGGGCTTTTTGCTTTACTTGAACATATTGAAAAAGAATTGTAAAGTAGATTATTGTAGATAAAACGGAAGAGTAAAATGATAAATAAATATGAAATAATAGTAATAGGTGCGGGTCATGCAGGTGTTGAAGCTGCCTTAGCTGCAGCACGTATGGGCAAAATTACAGGACTTTTTGTTTTAGATATAAATAGTGTTGCAAGTATGCCTTGTAATCCTAACATTGGTGGTACAAGTAAAGGTCATTTGGTAAAAGAAGTAGATGCTCTTGGTGGCCAAATGGGCAAAAACATAGATAAGACATATATACAAAGTAGAATGCTTAACACTAGTAAAGGACCAGCTGTACAAAGTCTACGAGCTCAAGCTGATAAACACGCATATGCAAATGCTATGCATAAAACGCTAGAATCCGAACCAAATCTTGATTTAATAGAAGCTGAAGTAATAAAAGTTATAAAAGAAAATAATAAAATAACTGGTGTAGAAACTATAAATCAAAAATATACTTCAAATGCAGTAATAGTATGTGCTGGTACATATTTTAGAAGTTTATGTATACATGGTGAAAAAAGTTTTGATACAGGTCCAAATGGTAGTAAAAATAGTCATGGATTATCAAAAAACTTACAAGATTTAGGCGTAGTTATGTATAGATTCAAAACAGGAACTCCAGCACGTATAGAACGTGATAGTATAGATTTTTCGAAAATGATAAGGCAAGAAGGTGATATTAATCCTATCCCTTTCAGTTTTGAAGATAAAAGTATGGTAGAGCGTAAACAAATAGATTGTTGGTTAACTTATACAAATAAGAAAACACATGACATAATCCAAGCGAATATACACAGAAGCCCTATGTATAGCGGTGTTATAGAAGGTGCCCCAACTCGTTATTGTCCAAGTATAGAAGATAAAATAGTTCGTTTTTCGGATAAGGAACGTCATCAAGTATTTATAGAGCCAGAAGGTTTAGATACTTCAGAAATGTATATAGGTGGTATGTCTACAAGTTTGCCAGAAGATGTACAAGAAGAAATGTATAGAAGCGTAGAAGGTCTTGAAAATTGTCGTATAGTTAAATATGGATATGCAATAGAATATGATGCAATAGATGCTACAACACTTAAACTTAACTTAGAACACAAAGAAATATCTGGTCTTTTTTTTGCTGGACAAATGTGTGGTAGTAGTGGATATGAAGAAGCAGCCGCACAAGGTATAATAGCTGGTATAAATGCAGTATTAATGCTAGATAATAAAGAACCTTTTATAATCGATAGGTCTGAAGGATATATTGGGGTTCTTATCGATGATTTAGTTACAAAAGGCACAAAAGAGCCATACAGAATGATGACAAGTAGAGCAGAATACAGATTGTTACTTAGGCAAGACAACGCAGATTTAAGACTTACACATTTCGGTTTTGAATTAGGTTTAATAAATAAAGAGCGTTACAATAAATTTTTATTAAAGAAAGAACAAATTGAACAGGAAATTGATAGAGTTTTAAAAGTAAATATTGCACCAAGTGAAAGTTTAAATAAATTTTTACAAGCTAAAAATTTAATGATGATTTCAACAGGTGTGAAACTTGGTGATTTAATAAAAAGACCAGAACTTACTTACGACGACTTAAAAGAATTTGACAAAGATAGACCAGAACTACCTACAGAAGTACGAAACCAAGTAAATATACACATAAAATATGAGGGATATATAAATAGACAGCTAAAACAAGTAGAGCAATTTAAAAGAATGGAGAAAAAAGCTATACCAGAAAATATAGACTATATGAATATAATAGGTATGAGACTTGAAGCAAGACAAAAATTAGAAAAGATAAAGCCAATAAATATAGGTCATGCAAGCAGAATATCTGGAGTAAATCCTGCCGATATATCTGTTCTTTTAGTATGGTTGGAGGCTAAGTATAAGGGTTTGGCAAAAGTTTAGTTTTTGTTTTTAAAAGATAAATTTTATATTACTGTATCAATCACTAATCACTATATGTAAACAACAAAAGCCCATAATCTTAATATTGTGGGCTTTTACCTTGTGATTTTTGTTTTTCATTCTTAACTTCATTTTCAAGCTCTTTTAATATAATTTCACTTAAATTAGTATACTTTTCAATAACCTCTAATTTTAAGCCATCTTTTATCATTTCTTTTGCTGATTTACGCTTTTCATCTTCTAATTTATTTGCTCTTTCTCTTTCTTGTTCTGCTTTTTGTCGTTCTTGTTCTGTTCTTTGTCGTTCTTGTTCTGTTCTTTGTCGTTCTTGTTCTGTTCTTTGTCGTTCTTGTTCTGTTCTTTGTCGTTCTTGTTCTGTTCTTTGTCGTTCTTGTTCTGTTCTTTGTCGTTCTTGTTCTATACCTTGATTAAAAGCATTTTCTTCTAATTCACCTACATAACTATAATACTTAACTTCTTTGTATCCAGCAATCATGTTTTCAACTTCTCCTTTCAATGGATTATCTTTTTTTATAAAATTATTATTTATATATCCTGCTATATAGTTTGTTGTATTACCCCATTCTACTATTGCTTTTGTACTAGTTTTTTCATCTTCTATTAATTTAAATA
>Ga0268261_10001589_pt1 | contig 15747 bp, 7 predicted proteins | sample TergutNc150P1_FD_190353 | JGI IMG/M metagenome (GOLD analysis project Ga0268261, IMG submission 190353) | Nasutitermes corniger P1 segment gut microbial community from laboratory colony in Florida, USA - Nc150 P1 (SPAdes) (version 2) | ecosystem: Host-associated > Arthropoda: Insects > Digestive... | reverse complement strand
GGGGGGGGGGGGGGGGGAAGGTGGGAGGCCATTTACAGATTCTGAATTTGGAAGCACCATTTTTCAGCTGTAAGTTGAGAGATGTGTGCAGAGAAGATGTCACAGCTTTAGCCTCTCTGCTGAAACTTGTACAAGGGATATAAAAGAACTGGGAACTATTTATTTGCACAACTTAAATTGTAGGCCACGTTATCTGACTTATATACTTGCAACACTTGCAATGGATGGAAGCACTACCATCACAGACACTGTGCTGTTCATATTCATAACACTGACAGTGTCTTTCATATGCAACAGGAGCTTGCTAATTTATGCAGCTTTAGGTATTATGACTGGGGTGTTTGTTCTAAAAGTAAACATTTGCCCCTCTGGAAATGGGCAGGGGATACTGACACATGTGGCAATAGATGATGGCAGAAATAAGTATGGCTCTAATACTGGTGTTTTAGGATGAACATGCAATGAAGTTATGCACATGAACTGTGACAATCTGATGGTATTATGTCGCACCATTCATCAAGAGGCATTGCACTGCAAGATATTTTTCATTAGATATTAAAAAGTTATGGATACTAATGTTAACAGTGGATTGTTCAACATAGTGGTTTAAAGGTCTGGCATGTCTAACATTTTCTGGAAGAAGTTGGATCACAGTATGATGCCAACTATGTGGCAGCAAGGTAGATAAGTATATGTGACATCTTTAACATGTAATTTTCATTTTCAAACTGTAAAGGACACTTTTATGATAGCAAAGCACAAAACCAGACTGCAATTGTCTGATGAGAAATGGGTCATGGCTCTCACATTTATACTAAACAAAAGCTTATTTTAAGAAAATGAGTATGAAAATTTCCAAATAAATTACTATGTAACATGCTGCTGATGTGGAGGTCTTTGAAGTACAACTGAGCCTGCTACATCTTGGCCACTTCCATCTTGCAAAACTGATTCTGCAACTTCCACTTCATGACTTAAGTGGCAGAAAATGATGGGCAAATATGTGGAAACTATTCAGCAGCTCCCAAAGGAATTTTCTTCTAGGTTCATATGTTTTCAGAAGAGGACAAGTGACATATGAATATTCCAAATCTTTTGCCACTGCCACTGACTGGTTCCAATGCAGATCCAACTGAAGGTAACTGAACTATAAAATAATGACACATAAAAATACTTCCGTCACAGGAAAATTTAGATACCAGATCCAACATGACAGTTTCAATTCCATCAAAACTTAAACCAAAGAAAATGCTAACAAAATCTGACAGTACTTACATCCGTCAACAAGAGTTGTTGGTCATGAACTTCAAGAAGGTAAATTTAGTTGCCAGCCTAATAACGAATACACTTCAGTCTTTGCAATAAAACAAACGGTACAACTGATAACAGGAGGAGTGCAGAATAATCCAGGTCCAATAGTGGGGCAAGATAAAATTGATCAGCTGCAATCTCACGTAAAAAACCAAAAGCAAGCACAACCTTTCAGAACGCCACAATCACGAAATCAGTGATATGGAAAAGAGAACCACAGATATTGAGATTAAGCTAGAGGTAATAAATCGAGCAATAAAGGCAGTGATACAAAGGTGTACAAGTAAATGGACAAAAAGGACAAGATATATGTCTTGAAGCCTTTGCAGCAACAAAAATTCAATAAAATCTTCTTAGGCAGACATGTGTGTCAAGGTGTAAAAATTCTCTCATGTGTCAGGGACACAGTCAGTTCCTGAAACATTAGAGAATTTTTACACCTTGATGTGGCTGTTTCCCCAAAAAGATTTTATTGAAAGGTGGGGGAGTGGAGTGGAAAGAAGAAAGTCATAAAACTAACAGTAATTTTCAGTCTGGTGGAGATTTTAACAAGAACTATACGGATATCCTGGAAACAGTGGTGAAAGCTTTATAAGAGAAAATGGAGTTAAAGATGACCCACAACAATACAGATTACATAACGAGAAAAGAGTTAAAATCGCGAAGCTAGTGTAGAAACTGAGGGTGTTACAGAACACCAAAGACAGGAAGGCAGAAATACCAGAATGGATGAGAATTTTGGCCCAGAAAAAAAAAAATGAAATTCGTTCCACACCTCCAAGAAGCCAAAAGGAGAAGAGTTAAGGCTTTCACGAAAAACAAGTTGGTGGTGAAAGGACAAATTAATGATTTCGATTATTTGTTAAAAAACAGTTAGCTGTATGACAGAAGAAATGGATATCCCTGAAGAGCAAACAGATGGGCAAATGGCTATAAGACAGGATACAAATCAAAATAAATAGTTACTGAAGGCAAGTCCAATCAACAACAGACAAAGGAAGAGAGACGAATATGGTAGAAAGGATATACGGAGGAACCAGCATCGACAGGACTGCAGAGAGATGAAGCAGACACAACACATGATGGCATGTGTGGAAAGACCACAAGTAAAACAAAAAAGAAAAATGTGCATACAGAATCATAAGTCATTCTCTCACCAGTAGCATCAACTACACAAGTACAGCAAGGCAACAACATAACTTAGGCACCTGGCTAAATAAAGCCAATGGTATAGGGGAGGGGAGAAGAGAAACTGGGTGTGGCAGGAGCAGCTCTACGTAGCTACACAGACGTGGGGATACAGCTTTGTTAAGTGAAAAAGCAGACTGGCAGTGTCTGGTAGCAATCCTGGGGATCTAACGATGGTAAACATTAGACATGATATCAACAAAATAGTTACTGAGATCCTCTCAGTTATGCAAGGAGTGTGTGGGTAGGAGTAGACTGGTGGAAGTTCCAAAATAAAGTTGAATAATGAATTTTGCTATAACTCATCTAAAACACTGAGGTGCTAGAATCCCAACTTCTTTAATGACACTGAAGAGGATATAAATAAGGTAAGAATGAGGTTTGTGGAAACACAGTTTGTCATAATGGGTGATGGGAAAACTAGAATTGGTAGTTTGGAAGTAAGACTGCAGCACACATGGGAAACTTATTGAACAGTCGACTAGAATAGTGACAAAGTTAGTGAAGGCAGAAACAGAAGAGACAGCACTCAATTGTGAAGGAAAAAATTACTATTACTACTACTCCTATTCATTATATTCTCACTGTCAGAAATATGTCTTCACATTTCTACTCTGATCGTGGACTCCAGGATATTCACACACATCACATATTTTTATTTTAATGTAATTCATGTTTTACACATGTTTTATTGATGTTTTCTCCCCAAGGATAATTCTAAAACAATCAAAACATGTTGGAGTTTTGAAGTTTTAATTGTAAAATTATATGCTGCAATAATGTGCATTCTGTTGGTTATTGTATCATAATGTAACTGGTCCTATACTTGGCCCGTACACAACTAATCAGAGGAGTATTCCATTCGGGTATCTCCATCTCCTAGTTAAAAATCATCAGGGTCCTCTTCTATGTTTTCTGAAGTCTTCATAGTGGAAGAAGTTGATGAAGAAAGAGACAAAGGGTCAGGAGATACCACAAAGTTTGATGTGGAGACATCTTGGAGGCCTTTTCGAACATTTCCTTGATTAAACTTTCTCCTGGTAAAAAGCAAAAGTTCTGGTTATGGGACTACTTTCCTCCAAGTGCTGGAACATCAGGATTTCCAAACTAATAAACATCAGATTAAAGAATTTTTCGTATTTTACAACTGAAGAAATTATAGAGCGTATGTGTGAACGAAAAGTCCAGGTTATGATGGAACACAAGGGAAAATGTGGAACAATTTTTAGCAAGAAGTAATAGAAATTCTGATATATATATATATATATATATATATATTTTTTTTTTTTTTTTCAGAAAACACTGACAGGGAAAGCTTACCCTAAGGAATGGAAAATTGATGCGGTGTGCCAAATTTATGAAAACAAAATAGGAAGTCTAATAATTACAGAGGAGTGTAATTATCACCAGCAATTGAAAACCTTTTTTTCCACTATTTTGGCCAGTACATTGAATGACTGGTTAATGAATAATAAGATTCTGTTGAGGTTACAATCAGAATTTGTTTAAATAAAAAGGAGAACTACAATCACAATGACAGATTTCTGAGAAAATAAGGGTGTATATACTGGTGTTTTGCACATTCAGAAAATTCAGCTCAAAAAATAGAGAAGTCCTGTGGTATAAGATGTGAAAGAAGGGGATCGGTGAGAAACTGGTTGAATGTTTATAAAAGTCTGTGCCATGAAATACAATTCTGTGTAAAGGAGGTCTATGAAGAAGTGCATGAATCAATGAAACAGGAGACTAGTGTAAGACTACGCTGTAGTCTTGTTCCTTAACCTTCTAAAATATTTATGGATACACTAGTGAAGAAAATTCACATACACCTATACTGGGAAAGCAAATAGCACCTGCACTATTCTTTGCCATTGATTTGGCAATTGGGTCATTTACTATCAGTGGTTTACAAAAGGGGACATATCAGATGGTGAAATTTGTAATAAGTGGAATATAACATGCAACCCTCATACAACAAAGGTAATAGTATTCATAAAAGAAGGAAAACTGAAAACCAGAAAAAATTGGTATATTTATGGTCAAAGATTGGATAATGAAAGAATTTACTTATTTAGGAGAAAGAGAAAAAAGCTCTCGAGAATGGAGGAAAATATAAAAGCAGGAGGAATACAGAGGATTAGAAGCAACTGACATATTTAATAAGGGTACCGAATATGAAGTTGGCTGGTCCCAGTGGCCATGCGGTCTAAGGTGTAGGTCTGTGGCCGCTCACCTGCGGAGACTGTGGGTTCGAATCCCACCAGGGGCATGGATGTCTGTCTGTTGTGAGTGTTGTTGGGTAGAGGTTTCTGCAACAAGCTAATCACTTGTCCAGAGGAGTCCTACCAACTGTGGTGTGTTGCGTGTGATCTAGAAACATTGTGAATGAGGAGGTCCTGGCCCACTGGGGGCTGTTGTGCACCCCCCCTCCCCCCAAAAAAAGTTGAAAGTATTATATTAGATGAGAAGAGTTGTTACTCGAGCATGATATATGGGATTGGAATTCAGGGAAGACTTCATAAGAAAGGGCTAAGAAGTCAAAGGAATATTGAAAATGGAGTAGAAGGGCTGGAACTTGGTAGATGAGATTCTTAGAAGCTTTGTAGTATACTAAAATTCTGGTACAGGATTTAAATGATGAATAAGATAAATTATGAAAATGTTGCCATGAGTTGCAGGCAGGAAATCTGAACTGAGAAAGGTGAGAAGACTAGACATAAGATGTACAAAATTGGGTTCAGGTACATCTGGTCAAGCAGACAAGCAAGGGATTTAAAGCTGCCCACTAAATTATTCAATTATGTGCAAAGAAGTTATGTATACAGGAAATGAGTGAAAAGAGATTCAAAAGTTTCACATTAGAATACAAAGCAAAAGTGGGGAACAGAACTGTTTATGCACTGTTGTAATATGAACAAGAAATAAGATAGTATGGCTTAGACTGAGAATTTTGAAACTTGGTGGTTTAAGGAGATGTGTAAAGAAAAGGAAGATGCCCCATATTTCAAGAACAGAGTGAGACACATATACAGATGGACTGCCATATCCATGGTTTCAGTCATCCGCAGTTGGCCGCAGACAAAAAAAAAAATTTGGGAAATTAAAGAAATAAACGATTCATAAGTTTAAAAACATGTGCCAAGCGAGAACAGGCTGTAACATGGTGAAATCCAGCAGCCTAAACGTGCCCAGTACTTGACTCATCTTCCTTTGTCCCTGTATCCATGCTTCCCCACAAACTTGCCACCATCCTGCTTCTAGCATTCTCGCTGTTCCAATTAGTTGCTGCTTTATCACAGTGTTTGTGTTCAGAAAGCAACAAGAAGAATGGAGAAGTCGGTGAATACCCACAATAGGCTAAGATATTTTTTAACAAATGAAATTTTCTTATTACAGGTTATGTACAGGTACATAGTATGATTTTTATTGTAAAATGTGTAACAGTAACACATTTTTTCATTGCTTATGCAGCACTTTGATGGAAAAGCATGATTTTTATTGTTCTATCATCCCTTGAAACTGTACACTACAGGTGCTGTATTTTTTCATTGCTCAATCATCTCTTGAAGATTAGGCTAAAGCGTAAGAAACCCTTACTTTCATACATGAGAGAGAGAAAAAGTACACTGCAAATGTACATTGTAGTGTACAGTACACTTTACTACACTTGATAATATCTTACTGTGCGTAATTTATCAATTAAACTTTACCGTATTTATGCATGTTACACGAATATCACGTTATATGACATATATAGCGTTTGGTATAATCCGCGGTTTTCCGTAACCGCAGGTCTTGGAACGTATTGCCCACGGATACAGCAGTCCACTGTATTATTGAAATTTGAAGAGACACAATGATGGAGGGAAAGACTAATATAAGTAATGGCTAAACAAAAATAAAGAAATAGCACACAAGAGACTAGCTGTACCCAAGATTGCAGAAGTGAAAAATTCAGGAAATATTTATACAAAACAAAATGCGAACGGAAAAACCAAGTGGAAAAGCATTTTGTAAATAGAAATACTTTATTGTACAGAATAAATCAGACATGTATAGTACAAAGAATGAGTACTAATAAAAACTTCATGTTAGCAGCTGCATAAAAAAAAAGTAGAGTCTTTACAAATAAATCTGACCTGGTGTATGTGTTACTGCTACAGTATAAAATTTATTTCATGAACTATATAGTTATTCTGTACAATAACAAATGCACGGGTAAATATGTTCCATGTTCTGTGCATTAATCAGATGCAAATTTATTTATTAGAAGGACCAACAAACGCATTTGGATTTATTAGTGTAATTTTACTACACAGTAATCCCCAACAGTTCTGGGCCACTCACATGGCAATCTTCAGAGTGGTGAGAACAAGAGTACAAATATGACTACAATGTGTTGAAAACACTCCACAATTAAAAATCATACAATTCTTGCTTAAAATTTGTGATTGAACGGTAAAATATCAATGGGTATAAAAATGATGAGTACCAACATATAAAATTCTAATATTTTATACTCCTCGATATTTTACTACTGAACCGTGAATTTTAACTAAAAATCCAAGTGCATTTGTTGGTCTTTGTAATAAATTTCATGGGTGGGTAAAGTGCATAATAATGGACCATTCAGTACTTCCACTATATATACTACACAATAATGAAAGTGCTGCTGTCAAGGCATGAAATTTAGAGATCATTCAACAATTTAACTTCAGTTATTTCACAGAATAACAAACTGACCTCAGTTAAAGTATAGAATAACCGCAACACCATTTACTGCTTACACTGATGAACCGCTGGAGTGATGCATAGTGTTAATGAAGTGGTGTTTGAATAATATATGAGTGCATTTGCCACCATATATTTGGTATAGTGATATTAGTGCATGGATATGAACAAGATAAAAGCTGTGAGTATTTAGTAAACTGTTATTTCTAATTAATTTTATAATAAATTTGTCACTTGTTATTCATTTAAGTCTAGGTTCTCATCTCATGTTACCTGTTGAAGAATCCCCCACCACTGCTTTCACACATTCCCTATTTAGGTTAGGTGAATTTTGTTGTAAATTCAATTCTTTGGCATTTGGGGAGGTGGGGGAAATCAAACTGTATGGCAGCATCACTAAATGAACAAACAGTGCCACCAACTTCAGAAACAAAATAAAGAGTCCTAAGTGCAGATTAGCCATAAAAAATGAAATATTGCTGTAATATTGCGCCACCTTTGTTGTCAGCATTTTTAACTGCACCCAACAAAGACACAGTATATTAATTAATTATGAAGAAAGATTTTCATGTCTATCAAAATGACAAAAGATTCAGGTCTCTTACATCAACAAACTCCAATCCAGCATTTCTAGATTCCATGTACAATCTTAACCGTCTGCTTCTCAGTATCCAATTTCATACCACAAACAGTCAGTATATGCTGTTATGAAGCATTCTGCCATGCAGAAACACTGATACTGTGTGTTTATGCACGGTACCTTTCTCTCTGAATGGTTTTGTTCCTCAGCACGCTTTGCTAGAATCTCTCGCTGAAGATCCACTTCGGCTAATAAGCCTGAGATTGCTGTCACAACTAGGAGAGAAGCAGGACAAGGAAACGATGTGACAGAGCATTAGTACAATCTGGAGGGCTTCAGCTAAAAAAGACGAAATCTACCTCAAGCTGGGATGAGACCACAACCAACACTGCACATTCACTTAGTTGCCCTTTAACAAATGCACCGAACATTGCAACATGGAGGTAAGAAGCTCAAAATACTGAGGCAGTACGTTAACATGCCATGACTGCATCCATAAAATTCACTATGTACAGTAATTATTGCTTTTGACATTATAAATCCCACACAGCCAAAAAGATGTCATTAAATATATTGTGGCATGAGCAATTAAACATTACTGCAGGGGAACAGAAATTTTAAATCTCCAAGTATTATTAAACTGGTTGCCATATACAAATTGTTGAAGTGTTTTTCATCCAAAAGAGGGGGATTTTGGTATGCACATGTGCCACTGCAATAATGTGATGCATGGACAGTAAAGGGCTAATGAATTAGGCTATTCAGCATGCCCAGCTTTATATAAAATTTTGTTGTTCATCTTGTTTTCCAATTCTTTTGAGATGCTCAAACATTTCAAACTGCTTCAGCTTGGATGGTATGGTCAGAGGATAACCAAGCCAAGCCTCCCTTCATATTCATAACCCCTGCCTGGACAAATATTATGATGCTCAAAGAACAGATGAAATGTACAGCAATTGGTTTTGGTCTTAAAATTGAAACCACAAATAATGGAGCAGAATGTCATGCAAAAGTGAGCGAGGTTGAACCCCTAACCTTAGCACCAATCAATTGTATGCCTGAGGAAGAGTGTAACTTGTGTGGGACCGAGCCCATCTGAGCTACAATCCTCTCCATGGCAGCTTCTGTCTCTTCAAGTCGCTTGCGAAGATGGTCAATCTCTACATCTCCTGCAAAACAAACCAGTCAACCATGCTCCCAACCCAAAGCATTAGCAGGGGGTGCAGATCTGAGCTTTTGTTCCGAACAACAAATCAAGAATTAAGAAAGCAGTAATGTGTAAAATTACAGCTAGCGCCTTGGAAAATTTTGAATACTACAGTTTATAAAATTTCTGCAGTACTCAATATATGGATTCTGTCTTGGCTAACATGAAGTTGCTGAATGAATTCAACATGTGTGACCTTAATATACAATCCAGAGAAGTCAACACACATTGAGATGCAAGATGCAAAAGTATACGCATGTATATCCATTAATCTATCAGAGCCATGACCATAATGAGGCAGTGGACAGAAGTCTCATGGATGGTAGGGATGACTGCACCTGAGGCTTCCCATTCTATCATGACTGCTGTATTCTCCCTCAAGCCCACTCATGTATGTTTACCAGCCCAAAGCATTTGTCACTAAAAACAGTTACCATATAATTATCACTAGAGACACTACAGTGAACAGAATGTTAAATGATTGAAAGGGAATGTAAGGGAGTACAATGGCAGCCTGAGAGCTAAAGGAAGTATAGAGAGGTTCCATGGGACTTCTTCCTGTGGTCTCAGTGTAGGTGGGGGGGACCAAGCTTCCTGCATGTGTACACTTGGCCATCAATTGTGTTGCTACCAATATCCAAAACATCTGGTTCTGACTCATATTTCTCCTTTCACAGTGTGTAGGTGCACATGCTGCTGAAATCACCTCCCTGAACTATATTGTGCATGAGGATTTTATTTGTACTTTGGACCAGAAGGGATAATAAAGTATAATACACACTTGACTAGTAAAAGCCCAATTTTACACTTCTGTAGGGACTTCAAATGGATGCAAAATCCAGTTAAGTGTAAAATCCAGAAAACTAAAAAATGCATTAAAATAAAAATGTGGGTTGCCATATAACAAAGCTTTGGCAAGCCATTTAAATTATGGAATTTACAAAATTTTTAGGATGAAAATACAGCATGGTACATATATGCAAAATGCACACACGTTCCTCCCAGTATTATGTGATGTCACATGTGACACCATAATAGCTGGATATCCCACATCAGACATCCTCTTACATTTTAAACTGAAAACAGCAAAAAGGAGAACGCTGCTACTCACAAAGTGAAGATAATAACCTAGTAACGTATTGTGATAATAACATGAGGAAGGTAAATGATCTGCATTATCTGTTTATTTAAGCAGCAAACAAGGGTTTTTTTTCCTGTATAGTTCATTTTCAAGTTTGTAGCACACTGAAATAATACTGTCCTCAATACCAATCTGTCACATGTACTTTCTGGCCAATTGTAATCCTTTTAGTCCATACAAAAATGTTACTGTATCTTCTACTATTTCCTCCTCATATTTCACTTCTTCTTCTGGTCTGGTCAACTGCTGGTCCAACACCTGATTTAACACTCAGCACTCCACAAACCTTGAGAGCACTGTCATATGTTATGTAGTCTTTCAACTGCATTCAAAGAACTGCAAACTATGCCAGTCATTTCCTTCATCCTCAGTGCACTGTCACTATAGCTGTAGCCATGATCAAATGGAAAAACCACACTTTGCAACATAGTTCTTGATAGTAGAGTTATCAACTTTCAGATTTCCACTATAAAATGCATCTAACTTCATGCATGATGCATCATGGAGCAGTCCACCATCAATCACAGCAACAGATTTACAAATAAACTGCTTTCTATAACTGCACTTGATTCCCAAATGTATTTACGGCAGTAGCTGGATGGCACAGTTGGCTGGGAAAAAGTAGTGTTTTTTGAGCTAGCGCTGATCAATGAAAAGTGGGATTTTTAAATTTTCTGTACCCATTTTCCTGTTTAGTTATGTCAGGTAACCCTCAAATATCATGATGTTTATCCAGGAATCTGTATTAGCATCATATTCTGTAGGAAGTTTTCTAACATTCTCAAAACAATGTAGACTTCTATATCTGCCAGTTAAAAGTGGTGGTACTTTGTTACTACCATCAACCTTCCATTCAAAAAGAAATGAAACCTGCTGTTTTGGTTTTGTTCCACCATGGCAAGAGTCTCTACAAAAATTAAGAATGTTACTAGTTGTAATTTGAAAAATACACCTGTCTCATCAGCCAGACGTAAACTGAAAAATACACCCATCTCGTAAGCATTACCTAATGTCACATATGTCATACCCTTTAATCTCTTGCAAGAGTCAGGAATTTTTCCAGTCATTTAATGTTTCTGAATCAAAATTCCTGCTTTCATCTGCTAGAATTCTATAAATGATGTTATGTCCCCTCTTACATCTGTCAAACCAACCATTAGAACCTGTGAAGTTGTTTACTGCCAAATGAGTAGGCATTTTCAAAGCCCTGTCGCTGATGACAAAACCATCCAAGGAAATGGTGCTTGCCTGAACCATGCAGCAACAGCAGATTCAATGAATACAAATCTGACATGTCTTCTTGCTGAACCTACTGCCAGCAACATAAAAGCTGTCTTCAAAATTTTGTTCTGGGAAATAACACTGAGTTGTCACTAGCTATGCTAAGCTAGACACTATTTGCACATGGTGATCCTATTTCTTACATTCACATTCCCCTGGCCCAAATAAATATTCTGAGAAGTGTAAAATCAGGCAAATTTCCATAGTGGGGACTAGATGAATAAAGAGTTAATTCTGGCAAAGCATAAGTTTGGGGGACATAAAATCTTTATACACATTTGGTAAAGACCCCCCCCCCCCCCAAAATAATGTGCATACAAATGCCAAATACAAGATGCCATAACATAAAACAGAGGTTTCTCTGTATATCTGAAATCTTGACTTTACAGAACAAACCTCACCAAAGAACAGTAACATCTATTCTCTTACAGATACAACTGATAAAAATGTACCAAGCAGAGGTATTTGGTTTATTTCTAAAGCACATTCAAAGAATGCTGGCATCTTGTGTAAGAAATGAGACAAATTACATTTCTGAAAACCAGTTAGACTCATTATGTAGTGTGTTCAACAGATATAATTGAAGAGCCAGGAAAAGAGACGTGGAACCCAAACAATATATATGTAAGGGTCGGCATTACTGGCATGTCAAAAAAATATCAACTTACACCACTGTAATATTGAATGTTACCAGTCTTATCTGTTACCTGCAAGGAACACGAACACAGAGCACTATACCCAACCCCACATACATGTTGTTTCATCAGACAGCATTTGGGATAAGTGCAAAAGTTTTAGTAGTAAGGAGAAATATGGCAAAAACAGAATGGTTCTACTAACTACATTCTGCAATACCTCTACGACAGTAATTACATACATTTCAATGTGAATAATTTGGAGATGAAATAGCTTCTGCTCTTTGTTCTAAATGTATGCATGATGAATTTTGTTACCTGTACTGTAATTAGTTTCAACAATCCAAAAAAATATTTTTCAGATTCTATGTTCCATGAATATGCTATATAGGCAGCAACACAATACAATTTACAAGCATCCCAAAAAACTGCAGAAGCACTACTAACAAACACAGTATTTAGATGAGGCAATGTACTTACTCGTGTCACGTTCCTTCCAACCTGAAGAACAAAAAACGAAAAGCATAGTTTTGTTACAATATCTCAACAGCTTTCACAACTTTCTTCTGGAATTAAGTAAAAACTGTAAACCAGACCCACCGAGCTTTGTGCCATTCTCTTCTGTTGCTTTCCACATGGTAGCTGCTTCATGCTTCACTTTCTGTCGCATCTGGTCACCATATGAGTTGGTCTGATCATCAACATACTCTTCTGAGAATACAAGTTTCCGAAACTCAGGATCCGAGTTGAAGTCACTGTAGTTGACTGCAGACTGTCCAGGCTTCTTGAACATTACCTAACAAATTTCACAGAATCTGGAATTTTTGTCTCCATCAGCAATTAGTCGCTTTACTGCAACATCTTACGGCATCCAACAACTACACACTCCCGACTTCATAACAACAAAACTGTGTAATAATGAACCAGTCTGATGCCAAAACTTAAACCGTTAATATTATAACTCTTTTATTAAAATCCAACTAATGCACATTACTTGTTGTGTCAACTCTAAATAAAATTAAAGTTACAATGAACACTCCAACATGTTTCGGTTCACGCAGGAACCATCTTCAGGGAGTCACCCAGTACTTGGCTAAAGCTATATATATGGTTTTTTTGTGTGCACGTCGATGGTGACGCAGTCAATGGTATGGCGGCATATCAGCTGTAATCATGATAAGCTTCCATTTAAAATATGCTATAAATACAGAGAATTACAGAAAAAGTGGTTACTACTGGACCTAATATGCGAATTTCAAACGTATGTGAGTGTAAAACTGGACTTACCCTGTTGTGTCGGTGTGTATACTCTGTGGAGGCCGGATGAGGACTGAGCTACGGGATGTGTTGTAGGTCATGTGGTATGTATGCCAAGTCGAAAAGAGGGTTGGTGTCATTGACCTGCTGCTCAGAAATCAATGTACTACGTTTGTGGTGTAGGTGCCTCCCAACAGTTCATTCTTGTGCCTTTTGTACATGGTTTCAACAATTTTAGGGTTTCTTCTACTGGTCCAAATTCGTGTCTGTTATTAAGTATGTGTGTCACGTATGCTGAAGTAGGGTTATTGTGTCTTATGTAGTGGATGTGTTCTTTATAGCGAGTGGTTATCGGTCTCCCTGACTGTCCTACATAGACCTCTTTACATATATTGCACTTAAGTTGGTAGATCCCGCTAGGATTATTACTGGTGGTTCCTTTTTGGGATAGTTGTTGATAGATTGTGTTGGTGGGGCGGAATGCTATCTGCAGGTTGGTTTGCCTGAAAAGATTAGTTACTTTTCGTATCGCGGGGCCATAGTATGTAAAATTGATCCATCTTTTCTTACACTGTTGTGGTTGTTGAGTTCCCATTGGTCGGTCCCTTTTGTTCCTTTGTTTCTTTCTTAATTTTTGGACTGTTTGCTCAGGAAAGCCATTATTATGAGCCACTGCTATTATTTTTTCCCATTCTTGTGTCGCTGCTTGTTCAGTGATGGGCAATGTGACCATTCTGTTGATGTAGTATTTGAATGCCGCGAGCTTGTGATCATGAGGGTGGTTAGAAGAGTGGTGTATGATGATGTCCATGTGTGTGGGTTTTCTGTAAATTCCCAGTTCTATGTGGTTGGAGTTCCTATTAATAGATAGATCAAGGTAACTTATGGTGTTATTCTCTTCTCCTGTTATCTTGAACTCTAGGTTTTTATCAATGTTGTTGATGGTATTGTGGATTGTGGTTTCAACTGTCTTAGTTTGATCATATATGATTACTATGTCATGTACGTATCTTTTGTATAGTATGAATTCCCTGTTCTCTAACCAATGTTTTACATATATTTCTTCCAGGTACTGTAGGTATATCTCGGCCAGTGTGCTGGATATGGGCGATCCCATGGCAATGCCTTTGTCTGGCTGGTAATATTGGCCATTACATTGGAAATAGTTCTGTTTCAAGATTATTTCCAAGATATGTAGTGTCTGTTCTGTAAGAGTGTTATCACAGCTATTCTTATTAAGCCAAAATTTTGTAATCTGGATAATGCCTTGAACAGGTAAATTAACATACAGGTCCTTTATATCAAGTGTGATCAATTTATGGTTTTCGTTAGTTCGGATGTTGTGTAGATCTAGTGCCACCTCATGCGAGTTCTTTGTTGTGTATGTGTTTGGTAAATTTACTAATTGTTGGAGTTTTTTATTGAGGAGTTTAGCAGTTTTGTATGATGGTGTTGGTATGTTGTTTATCACCGGTCGTATGGGTCTGTCTTGCTTGTGTGTTTTTATATAGGCGTTCAGATGTGGTGCCGTGGGTTTTATGTTCATAAGGTACTTATGTTTGCTTTTTTCGATTAATGTGTCACATTTTTGTAGGGCCTGTTGAATCTGTTTTTGAAAACCCTCTGTGGGATCCTTCTTTAGGCATGTAATTTGGTTTTCTTGTTTGAATGTCATGATTTTTTGTTCCAGTGCATCCTTGCTAATTTTGGCTTAATAAGAATAGCTGTGATAACACTATTACAGAACAGACACTACATATCTTGGAAATAATCTTGAAACAGAACTATTTCCAATATAATGGCCAATATTACCAGCCAGACAAAGGCAATGCCATGGGATCGCCCATATCCAGCACAATGGCCGAGATATACCTACAGTACCTGGAAGAAATATATGTAAAACATTGGTTAGAGAACAGGGAATTCATACTATACAAAAGATACGTACATGACATAGTAATCATATATGATCAAACTAAGACAGATGAAACCACAATCCACAATACCATCAACAACACTGATAAAAACCTAGAGTTCAAGATACCAGGAGAAGAGAATAACACCATAAGTTACCTTGATCTATCTATTAATAGGAACTCCAACCACATAGAACTGGGAATTTACAGAAAACCCACACACATGGACATCATGATACACCGCTCTTCTAACCACCCTCATAATCACAAGCTCACGGTATTCAAATACTACATCAACAGAATGGTCACACTGCCCATCACTGAACAAGCAGCGAAACAAGAATGGGAAAAAATAATAGCAATGGCTCATAATAATGGCTTTCCTGAGCAAACAGTCCAAAAATTAAGAAAGAAACAAAGGAACAAAAGGGACCGACCAATGGGAACTCAACAACCACAACAATCACAACAGTGTAAGAAAAGATGGATCAATTTTACAT
>Ga0268261_10001588_pt1 | contig 15759 bp, 11 predicted proteins | sample TergutNc150P1_FD_190353 | JGI IMG/M metagenome (GOLD analysis project Ga0268261, IMG submission 190353) | Nasutitermes corniger P1 segment gut microbial community from laboratory colony in Florida, USA - Nc150 P1 (SPAdes) (version 2) | ecosystem: Host-associated > Arthropoda: Insects >... | reverse complement strand
AGAGCATGAGGCACGGAGAGAATGCAGCCAATGCCCCACACGGTTGCTATCAAGACGTACTTGGTCTTCTGTGACTGGTGACACCAAGCAAACGAGGACAGTTGCTTGATGGCCACGAATCTCTGAACACTTACAATCGCCACGGAGTAGGTGCTGACAGCAACGAGCAAGTAACTAAAGAAAATGAAGATATTACAGGCCAACCAGCCGAACTGCCAGGGCGTAGTTACTCGCAGATATTCCAAAACCCCGTTTATAACCAGCGATACGAAGTCCACAACTGTCAGGTTTATCAGCATAGAGTTCTGGAGGGTCCGCGTTTCCTTGTGTCTGACGAAGATTATCAGCAATAACCCGTTACCTGTGATGCCTGCCGCCAGGACAATAGCTATTATCACTGGCGTCACTTTGTACCACATAAATTGATTTTGTTGGGCTCCACGCAGCTGTGTTTGGTAGTAAACCAAATTCTCGGGTTTATTTTCAAGTATCGTTGCCCAGTACTGTGCATCAAGGAAGCGCGAAATATTACTGGATATTACGACATTTTTGAAAGGGTTTCCGTCTGTATGTTCCGACATGTTCCCAGCTCTTTCGGAAATGTTCTTTATTACGCTGATCTCTTCCTTGAATTTCCCGAGAATGTTTAACCACGATGAATATTCATTGAAGGAATTCAATGCTTTTATTTGCTGGCTCATATTTTGAAGTATTGCATACATTTTTTCCTCTTCTGGTATAACTTCAGACAAATGTTCAACCAGCACCATTACGGACTGTACGTGCTGTATACTGGTTCTGTATAGATCAGCCACAGTATCACGTACAGCCACTTCCTCTGCTGCTGCTGTACTGTCGTTCAGTCCGAACATAAATTCTGTTAATTTGTGGACGTATATCCCTGACACTGTAATGACATCGTGTCCTACAGTTGTATTCCCAGTACAAATGAACCACAACGCAGTTTTTATGAGCTTATTAAATTCGGCGTACATTTCCCACGTTGTTCTTACCAGCTCATCAGGAAATTCGCCTTCATACGAAATATAATGAAATTCATCTGCATCTGTTTGTTCCTGAAGATCGCTACAGTTACCAACATAACTTGAGGTGTTGAATGCAGATACCAGATTTCTAAACTCACATTTAATTGGTTGTTTATCGTGCTGGACATATTGGAGAAACTTTCGTGAGTTTCTGTAGCCGCCATCTGTTGGTAATCCGTACCACTGGAGTGATCCTGCCAGTCAGTTGTGGTCTTCGTCTGATTCCAGATGGCAGCATTTGTGCTGTAAATGACCATTGTGAAGGTGACAAACGCAAGGTGCAAGGTTGTGATGGCCACGAAGGTGATTGTGTGGTGTATCATCTGTAACATATTAACATACTGCAAACAGCTTCGTTTGTTTGTCAGTTTGCTGCTGTGTTTGGTGCAGCTAGACGAGTGTTCTGTGTAGCGGGAGGGAACTGCTGTTGGTGACTGAGGAGAACAGCTTTTACATTGGCTGTTGTGAGGGGGAGGGGGGTTCAGACCGCTAGGAGTTTGTGGCCAATAAACAGTGTATTATAGTTGTAAATGCATCATATTGACATCAGTTGTGTCTTTTGTGTGTGAGCTAATACTGTCACTGTATTGTGTGTCCGACCGGTTAGAAATGTGCATAAATGTCAGTACAGACTTATTACAACTGAACAGCTGACAGTTACCCACCAGTTAAGCTACAGTTACAGTGACATACACTTATGTATTTGCGAGTACCTGTATGCTTCTCTGTAATGATAGCCTTCAGATACCGGACACGACCCACTCAGCCAAGGCCATGCAACTTCAAGTTCAAACCGACTGCTCTGTGCACACTGCTCTGTGCACACTCTCTGTGATGCATTTTGTCTACATTCTACGAAGCCATTACTTTATCTGCCAACTATCTGCCGCCACTTCCTGTTTGCTACTTCACCGTATTATTTCAATCACTATCTGAAGTCTGCCCACACGAGTGGCGGACTGGCAGCGGGAAATGGCAAACGATAGTTATCAGGAAAATGTGGATGCAATCCGTACAGGACTGGTGCATTGGCGTTAGTATCACTGCTTTGTTTATAAATTACTAAATCTCGATTTTTGTATTTCAGATTTCATGTTCTCATTTCATTATTCGCCCATAAATACTACTTTTTTTGTTATGTTAGGGAGCGTCCTACCATCTACGTCCAGATCTGCTCAGCATTCTCTTCCTCTCAACACTAAGGCCCATATCCAGTGCTAACAGAAAGTCACACAGCCTTATCACGGTTTATACTGCAGTACAAATATCACACTGCATTATTTTGCGTTTTGTTCCGTTAAACAGCTATTGGCTACATGAAACATGTTTGAAATACAAGTTGTGTATCTTAGGAGGACAGCGTGAAGGAAGGAAAGAACTTGAGAGACATAGGCGTAGATGAGAGGATAATATTAAAGTAGATGTTAAATAAATCGTGGAACGGGGAATGTGGTTGGATTCGTCTAGTTCAGGATAGGGAAAAGTGCTGGGTTGTTGTGCACACGGCAGTGACCTTTCCTGTTCTATATTTCCTGACTGGCTGTGAGGTTGGTGGCAGCTCCAGAAGCACTGTGCTGCATGGAGTTTGTAGTTTCCTGTAAGTTTTATTGAGATGCACAGCGTATAGCATGTGTGTTGTGTGTTGTACCGGTTTGTGTTCACACAGTGCTGCCTTACAACACATATATCACTTACAGCAACTATAGAGCACCGCACAGCCCACATCTCGTTGTTACAGATACAAATTATGTGTAATTTCCCCGTACAACTATAAGTGTAGACCACCCCACTATAAAATTTTTCAAGTTTTCTATGAGGTGTTACATACGCATGCGCAGAGAGATGATCCGCCTTGCCAGCTCAACCGTAGTTTTGCCCAAGACACAATGTTGAAATGAAAACAGATATTCCGAGTCTGTCCCTCGGAAAGCCGTAAAACAACGCTGAAGGAATTTTAAAAACTTATTGGCTGTTTGTTTGCGGAGACATAGAGTTTATTTATAATTTCTTTTGTAAAATGTACTAAAAATAGCTACACTTTAGCAATATTGCAATTCATTTACTAAATAATTATCCCATTAATATAAGTACACAATATATTGCCCATGCCGTACACACACACACACAGCTATATGCACAAAATTACAAAACATTACTGCACAATTCGTACACACAAACACACAGCTATATGCTCACAATTACATAATATTACTGCACATGCTGTACACACACACACACAGCTATATGCACAAAATTACATAATATTACTGCACAATCCGTACACACAAACACACAGCTATATGCTCACAAATACATAATATTACTGCACATGCTGTACACACAAACACATAGAAATATACTCACCATTACATAATATTACTGCACATGCTGTACACACACACACACAGCTACATGCACATAATTATATAACATTACTGCACATGCTGTACACACAAAAACACAGCTATATGGACACAATTACATAACATTATTGCATATGATGTACACATACACAGCTATATGCACAAAATTACAAAATGTTACTGCATATTCCGTACACAAAAACACACAGCTATATGCTGGGAGGGCAGCGTGAGGGAAGAAAACCACTTGAGGGACATAGGCGTAGATGGGAGGATAATATTATAATAGATGTTAAATAAATCGAGGAACGGGGAATATGGTTGGATTCGTCTTCTTCAGGATAGGGAAAAGTGCTGCGCTGTTGTGCACACGGCAATGAAATTTACTTTTCTGTACTTCCTGACTGGCAGTGAGGCTGTTGGCTGCCCCAGAAGCACTGTGCTGCGTGGAGTTTGTTGTTTCCTGTATGTTTCATTGAGATGCAAAGCGTATAGCATGTGTGTTGTGTGTTGTACCGGTTTGTGTGCACACAGTGCTGCCTTACAACACTTACATCACTTACAGCACTTACAGAGATCCGCACAGCCCACATACCGTTGGTACAGATAAAATTATGTGTAATTTCCCCCTACAACTATAAGTGTAGACCACCCTACTATTAAATTTTTCAACTTTCCTATGAGGTGTTAAATACGCATGCGCAGACAGATGATCCGCCTTGCCAGCTCAACAGTAGTTTAGCCCACGACCCAATGTTGAAATGAAGACAGGTATTCTGAGTCTGTCCCTGGGAAAGCCGTAAAAAAAACTGAAGGAATTTTAAAAAGTTACTGGTTGTTTTTTTGTGGAGACATGCAGTTCATTTATACTTTATTTCGTAAAATGTACTAAAAAAGTTACACATTAGCAATTTGCAAATTGAGTTACTAAATAATTATCCCATTAATATAAGTACACATTTCATTGCACATGCTGTACACACAAACACATAGCTGTATGCACAAAATTACATAACATTAATGCACATGCTGTACACACAAACACACAGCTATATGCAAACAATCACATAACATTATTGCACATGCTGTACACACAAACACACAGCTATATGCACACAATTAAATAACATTAATGCACATGCTGTACACACAAACACAGCTATATGCAAATAATCACGTAACATTACTGCACATGCTGTACACACAAACACACAGTAATATGCACAAAAATACATAAAATTACTGGACATGCTGTACACACAAACACACAGCTATATGAACAAAATTATAGAGCATTATTGCACATGCTGTACACAAAAACACACAGCTATATGAACAAAATTATACAGCATTATTGCACATGCTGTACACACAAACATGCAGCTCTTTGCACAAAATTACATAACATAACTGCACATGCTGTACACACAAACACACAGCTACATGCAAAAAATTACATAACATTACTGCACATTCTGTACACAAAAACACACCGTTTTATGCAAAAATTATATAATTTTACTGTACACGCTCTACACATAAACAAAAAGCTATATGTACACAATTACATAACACTACTGCACATGCTGTACGCAAAAACACACAGCTTTATGCGCATAATTACATAACATTACTGCACATGCTGTACACACAAACACAAAGGTATATGCACACAATTAAATTGCAATATTGCACATGCTGTAAACACAAACACACAGCTGTATGCACACAATTATATAACATTCCTGCACATGCTGGTAAACACAAAACACAAAGCAAAATGCACACAATTTTATAATATTACTGCACATGCTGTACACACAAACAAAAAGCTATATGCACACAGTTACACAACATTACTGCAAATGCTGTACGCAAAAACACACAGATTAATGCGCACAATTACATAACATTTCTGCACATGCTGTACAAAGAAACACACAGCTGTATGCACAAAATTACATATCATTATTGCACATGCTGTACACACAAACAAACAGCTGTATGCACACAATTACATAACGTTACTGCACATGATGTACACACAAACACACAGCTATATAGAAATAATTACATAACATTACTGCACATGCTGTACAAACAAACACACAGCTATATGCGCACAATTACATAATATTACTGTACATGCTGTACACACAAACACACAGCTATATGCACACAAATAAATAACATTACAGCACATGCTGTACACACAAACACACAGATATACACAAAATTACATAACATTACTGCATATGGTATACCCAAAATCACACAGCTATATGCATACAATTACAAAATATTTCTTCACATGCTGCACACAAAAACACACAGCTGTATGCACACAATTACATAATATTATTGCACATGCTGTACACACAAATACACACCTGTATGCACACAATTACATAATATTATTGAACATACTGTACACACAAACACACAGCTGTATGCACACAATTACAAAACATTACTGCACTTAGTGTACGAACAAAGAAACAGCTACATGCACACAATTGCATAACATTATTGCACATGCTGTACACACAACACACAGATATATGCACACAATTACATAACATTACTGTACAAGCTGCATACAAAAACACACACTTATATGCACTCATTTGCGTAATTTTAGTGCACATGCTGTACACACAAACACACAGCTGTATGCACACAATTACATAACATTACGGCACATGCTGTACAAACAAAAACACATCTGTATGCACACAATTACATAACATTAATGCACATGCTCTACACAAAAACACACAGCTATATTCAAACAAATACATAACATTACTGCACATACTGCAAAAAAACACAGCTATAAGCATATAATTACATACCATTAATGTACATGCTGTACAAACACATAGCTATATGCACACAATTACATAACATTACTGCACATGCTCTACACACAAACTCACAGGTAAATACGCAAAATTACCTAACATTACTGCACATTCTTTACACCCATTCACACGGCTATATGCACACTATTACACAACATTACTGCACATGTTGTACACACAAACCCACAGCTGCATGCACAGAATTACATAACATTACTGCACATGCTGTACACACAAACACAGCTATATGCACACAACTATATAACATTACTGCACATGCTGTACAAAAAACACAGAGCTATATGCACACAATTAAATAACATTACTGTACCTCCTGTACACACAAACACACAATTATATGCGAATAATTACATAACATTATTGCCCATGCTGTACACACAAACACACAGTTGTATGCACAAAATTACATAACATTACTGCACATGCTGTACAAACAAACACATAGTTATATGCACAAAATTACGTAACATTATTGTACGTGCTGTAAACACAAATACACAGCTTTATGCACACAATTACATATCATTATTGTCCATGTTGTACTCACAAACACACAGCTCTATGCACACAATTACATAACATTACTGCACATGCTGTACATACAAACACACAGCTGTCTGCACACAATTACATCACAATGCTGCACATGCTCTACACACAATCACACAGCTATATGCACACAATTACATAACATTACTGAACATGCTGTACATACGAACACACAGCTATATGCAAACAATTACATAACATTATTGCTCATGCTTTACACACAAACACCCAGCTGTATGCACACAATTACATAACATTACTGAACATGCTTTACACACAAACACACAGCTATATGCACACAATTATATAACATTACTGCACATGCAGTACACAGAAACACACAGCTATATGAATACAATTACATAACATTATTGCACATGATGTACACACAAACACACAGCTGTATGCACACAATTACATAACATTACTGCACAGGCTGTACACGCAAACACACAGCTTTTTGCACAAAATTACATAACATTTTTGCACTTGCTGTACACACAAACACACAGCTGTATGCACACATTTATGTAACATTATTGCACATGATGTACACACAAACACACAGCTGTATGCACACAATTACATAACATTACTCCACATTCTGTATACAAAAACATACAGCTATATGCACACAGTTACATAACATTACTGTACATGCTGTATACACAAACGCACAGCTATATGCACTCAATTACATAACATTATTGCACATGCTGTACACACAAACACACAGCTGTATGCACACAATTATTTAAATTTACTGCACATGCTGTACACACAAACACACAGCTTTATGCACACAATTACATAACATTACTGCACATGCTGTACACAAAAACACACAACTATATGCACACATTTACATAACATTACTGTACATGCTGTACACACAAACACACAGCTATACGCGATGTGTCTCAAAAGTAAGTTTACTGATTTTCCAGGTACAAACTAGTATTGTAGCACCTCGTTGATGTACACCAGCGCGTAGGTAGTGACCTTGGCTGCATGTTCAAACTTGTTTCAACTGCGTTGGTTGCGTCAGTCATGCGCTAATGCAGTTTGTGTACGGTCGTGTTTTATAACCTCGTTACGTTTGCGATGCAAGAAAATATTGAACAGCGGTACGCTATCATATTCTGTGTGAAGCTCAACAAGTCTGCCACAGAGACATTTGCTTCTTTAACCCAAGCTTATGGAGATACCACTCTATCGAGAACTATGGTTTTTAAGTGGCCCAAAGTTTTCAAAGAGGGCCGAGAAAATGTCGAAGACGACCCTCGTTCTGGAAGAACAATCTCGTCAACAAACAATGAAAATGTGGAAGTGATGCGAGTTTTGATGGTGAAAGACCGCCGATTGAGTGTCAGGATGACTGCAGAAGAAACGGGCTTGGATAAATGTGCAGTTCATAGAATTTTAACAGATCATTTGCACATGCGAAAAATTTGTGCAAAACTTGTTTGTGGAGCAAAAAGCGAAACGGTTGGAAATTTGTCAGGATTTGCAGAAAAAGACTCAAAATTGAGCCAAATTTTTTGGATAAAGTAATAACAGGCGATGAATCATGGGTGTTCGACTATGATCGCGAGACCAAACGGCAAAGTTCAGAATGGCACACGAAAAGTTCTCCTCGTCCGAAGAAAGCACGCATGAGCAGATCAAAGGTGAAAAAATGATTATTGTTTTTTTCGACAGCCGTGGCATTTTGCACAAGAAATTTGTACCTCCAGGACAGACAGTTAATCACGCCTTTTACAAAGATGTCTTGGAACGACTTCGAAAACGGGTCCAGCGAGTCCGAACGGACATTGCAGACGAATGGGTGCTGCACCACGATAACGCGCCAGCTCACACTGCGCTTTCAGTTCGAGAATTTCTAGCGAAGAAAAACATTCCCGTAATTCCACATCCTCCCTACAGCCCAGATCTAGCTCCGTGCAAATTCTACCTGTTCCCTAAGTTGAAATTGAAGTTGAAGGGTCATCATTACGGGACGATAGAAAACACAAAAACTGTAACCGATGACTTAAACACACTTACGGAAAATGACTTCCGGTACTGCTATGATCAGTGGAAGAAACGTTGGAACCGCTGCGTAACTTCCCAAGTGTCATACTTCGAAGGAGATAACTTGTAATTTCAGGTAAGTCCAACAGATAAATAAACAAAAAATCAGTACACATACTTTAGAGACACACCACGTATGCACACAATTACACAACAATATTGCACCTGCTGTACACACAAACATACAGCTATATGCAAACAATTACACAATATTATTGCACATGCTGTACACACAAACACACAGCTGTATGCACACAATTACATAACATTACTGCACATGCTGTACACACAAACACACAGCCATATGCACACAACTACATAACATTACTGCACGTGCTGTACACACAAACACACAGCTATATGCACACAATAACATAACATTATTGCACATGCTGTACACACACACACATACAGCTATATGCACACAATTAAAAACATTACTACACATGCTGTACACGCAAACAAAAAACTTTATGCACACAATTACACAACATTATTGCACATGCTGTACACAAAAACACACAGCTGTATGCACATATTTACATAACATTTCTGCACATGTTGTACACACAAACACACAGCTATATACAAATATTTACACACACTTTATTGCACATGCTGTACACACAAACACACAGCTGTATTCACACAATTGCAAAACATTACTGCACACACTGTACGCATAAACACACGGCTATATGCACAAAATTACATAACACCATTGCACATGCCGTACACACAAACACACAGCAATATGCACAGAACTACATAACATTACTGTACATTATGTACACACAAACACACAGCTATATTCACAAAATTACACAACATTATTGCACATGCCGTACACACAAACACACAGCAATATGCACAGAACTACATAACATTACTGTACATTATGTACACACAAACGCACAGCTATATTCACAAAATTACACAATATTATTGCACATGATGTACACACAATCACACTGCTATATGCAAATAATTACCTAAAATCATTGCAAATGTTGTACTCACAAACGCACAGCTGTTTGCACACAATTACATACATTCCTGTACATGCTGTACACACAAACACACAGCTATATGCACACAATTAAATAACATTGCCGTACCTGCTGTACACACAAACACAGCTATATGCACACAATTACATAACATTACTGAACGTGGTGTGCACACAAACACATAGCTATATGCACACAATTACATAACATTACTCTACATGTTGTACACACAAACACACAGCTATATGCACACAATTACATAACATTGTCCATGCTGTACACACAAACACACAGCTATATGCACAAAATTACATAACATTGTCCATGCTGTACACACAAACACACAGCTATATGCACACAATTAAATAACATTGTCCATGCTGTACACACAAACACATAGCTATATGCACACAATTACATTAATCTACATGCTGTACACACAAACACACAGCTATATGCACACAATTACATAGCATTGTCCATGCTGTACACACAAACGCACAACTGTATGCACACAATTACATAAAATTATTGCACATGGTGTAGACCCAAACACACTGCTGTATGCACACAATTATGTAACATTACTGCACATGCTCTACACAAAAACACAGAGCTATGTGCACACACTTACATAACATTACTTCACATGCTGTAAACACAAACACACAGATATATGCACACAATTACATAATATTATTGCACATGATGTATACACAAACACACCGTTGTATTCACACAATTACAAAACATTACTGCACATAATTTACGCACAAACACACAGGTATATGCACACATTTATATAACAATATTGCACATGCTGTACACAAAAACACACAGCTGTATGCACACAATTACATAACATTACTGCACCTGCTGTACACAAAAACACACTGCTGTATGCACACAATTACATAACATTACTGCACATGCTGTACACAAACACATAGCTATTTGCACACAATTACATAACATTCCTGCACATGCTGTACACAAACACACAGCTGTATCACACAATTACATAACATTATTGCTCATGCTGTACACACAAACACACAGCTATATGCACACAATTAAACATAAAGGTTTTCATTCTTCATTCTGGGAAATTAACTTTCTTTTGTTCGCATGCAGACCAAATTTTGGCGAAGTTGTCCGCACCACTTGCAAGGTCGATCGGGCAAGCTATAGGCTGTTAAGCGGGTATGCCTTTACTGCGTGCGTTCACAAGCCACTGAGAGTCCAAGAAGCCCGTGACGGGGTGCGCAATTGCAGGCAATTACACGTCTGAGCCTAGTGGTGTCACAATATGTACCGCCAGTTTAACATTCAGCAATTCTACGTTCTAAATACACGGTGTATATATGTAATTTGTGTGGATCTCAGAACAAACAGCAACTGTTTCCCTATACAGTATTAACTGATTGGATTTCATAACCGAGACAGAATGTCAATTTCATGAACTTCAACCTTAATGCATGTTCGATATCAACAAACCAGCCTTTGAATTCTCTGTTTAACACAACAGTATATTTATTATGGCTTGCTACATGTTTCGACAAATACTTAAATTTGTGAGATCTGACAAACAGAACGTATATTTTATGTAAGCCTTTACTTTATTTTTAAAGTTTTATACAATTGCCTGATAAAAGTCCAAAGAGGGCCTAAACATGTAGCGAAGCCATGATAAATATACAGTTATGTCAGAAGAAAATTCTAACGCTGACTGATTAAGACGGCGCTACCCAATTCAGGTTCGGTACAGTCCTAACCAAGTTTTACGTTCAATTTCCTCGTTCCTACACCAAATGCTCTGTCGCTACCCAATCTGCACTTTGTTCTGTACGCGTCTCATAAACTCCTCTCAAAATTAACTCAAAACATCCGCCTAAATCAGCCGTACCAGATCGAACAAAATTATGTCCTTCTAACACAAAACCTCAGCTCAAAATCTCAGTCACTCTCCTTGCTATACACTCCAACATTACACTCCCAGTGACCCCCCCTCCACAATGCTGTAACTTTTTACCAGCCTAGCTGTACCATAAGAACTAGCAGCACTTCCTGGTGGCTTTAATAGCAGTAATGTTTCTCTTTCCCCAGAAATAATGCCCGCTGCACCCAATTTCTCTCGTTTCTTATTCTTCAGTCTGCAAAGTGTTGATTCTTAAATTCGCTTTCATACCTTTCGCGTGTTTGTAATCTGTCGAAATTCCTGCTTCACTCGAACACGTGACCTGCAGGTCACGGACTGCCAGTTCGTGTTTAAAATCAAAACAGGCCATACGTAACCTGAGAAGAATAAAGGAAGACACTTGGTGTGTGCTTACACTTAGAGTGACACTACAGAAAGTCAGAGAGCACTAAATGTGAGGTGCCACCGGACATCAGTGATAATGTGGCACTGCGGTGCTGATATTTGTGTTTCGTCAGTTCACAGCAAAAAACCGCTAAAAACCGTCCACAGCCAGGTTTTTGTACCGTTGACCCAGTTCGCGGCACAATTTAAATGGCAAAATGCATGCTGCATTACAGTGTGTGTGCCAGCAAGGCTGTCTGCAGTTCGTGTCACCATATTGCATTACAGTGTGTGTGCCAGCAATCCTGTCTGCAGTTCGTGTCACCATACTGCATTACAGTGTGTGTGCCAGCAAGGCTGTCTGCAGTTCGTGTCACCATACTGCATTACAGTGTGTGTGCCAGCAAGGCTGTCTGCAGTTCGTGTCACCATACTGCATTACAGTGTGTGTGCCAGCAATGTTGTCTGCAGTTCGTGTCACCATACTGCATGACTGGAATAATGAAGGCTTTTGGCTTTCGATGTTGAGGGAAACCACGACAGTCCTTGCGGCAGCTGTCTGGGGCTTTCTCAGCTATGTGTTCCGTGTGCAGCTTATGTCCGATAGCGTTTGATAGGCCGCACATTAGTGACATGTGTTTCTCTCTGCCTAAACCCCATGGCATGTCAGCAAGCCGTACTGGTCCCCGACACCAAGGTCTAGTACTTTCTTTCTTACTTACTTACACCATGGAACAGAGTCCTTCTTTAGAAGCTAACTGGCTTACAGATAGTCAAGAAATTACCCGCAGTTAAAGGAACCCGAATGTTCATCACCGCATTCACAAGTGCCCGCCAACTGTCCCTATCCTGAGCCAGTTCAAATCAGTTCATACCCTCTCATCCCACTTCCTGAAGATCCGTCTTAATGTTATCCTCCCATACATAAAGCCTTGCACTTCATTTAAATTAAGGTAAAGCTGTGCCTGGACATGGCATGATGTTTTATGTGGCGGAGGGAAAGGGTATAGCTCCACTCTCTCTTACCCTCGACATTGTACAATGTGAGTGGTGAGCCAACTTCCAGGGGAGAGCTCCCCACTGTCCACTCAGTATGAGGGTGGGTGGCGCCACAGACGGTAAAGGCGTTCTAAAGAACAGCAATATTTCTTGTCTCCGTCAATAAACACACCTGACAATAATTCAGTTGTTAGTTGTTAATGTGGCTAGGCTTCAGTTCTTCAGGGACGTTACGCTGTGTCATTGTTACGGCAGTTACCGACGTTTCGAAGAAGCATAGTGATTTCATGTTCAGGGTTAAGCACCATTAAGCACTGTGACCCTCCGGAACTTTCGAAATGCCAGCACGATAGAGCGTAACATCTATGAAGAACTGAAGCTTTAGAAATAACCGCTGTGAGAACGTCAGATCGTGTACTTACGTGGTGACTCAACAGAGCAATTGTCACTAAAAATACTAGTGCTGCTGCTAATACTACACTACTACAATAACTACTACTACTACCACTACTACTACCAGTACTACTACTACTACCACCACCACACTACTACTTACTGTTTCAACCCTGACCCACAACAGTACGACGCAGTACCTCTCTCCATTTACAGTACAAACAGTATTTCCCGATCAAGATGGCTGAAACGTCATTTCGAACTTTGTGGTCGCCGGTCCGAAATACGCCTACAGCTGTGTGCTGATTACAGACTTACCTTACTGCAGCCGACGCGAGCTACCCTGACCGCTGCTCCACACCGTCTGGCGCGCAAAACAGCGTTACGCAACCTGCGAGCGTTTGGGCTGGCGGGTCGGCACTAGGTCGGCTGCTGATTCTACCTCACTGTCGGTTGTCTTCGACCAGTTCCGCGACTGGACTTTCAGAGCACCGTCTGTTACGGCTCTAAGCAGTCAACGCAGTAGTGTGGACGTTGTTAAATAAGTAAAGTAAGAGAACCACCTGTCACCAACATACTCTCTCTCCCACCGTCGCCATGTTATCGCTGTCCGCTCCGTACGGTCCTTTCATTCAGAACGCTAAGTGGCACCTTTGGATAGGTCACAACTCTTGTGCCCTTGACACTGAGTACAGGCAGTTCATCTCGTTCTGTTTAACGACGTGTGAACGCAACGCCTCTGATCAATATAGCGTGTAGTTCATATACATACATACAGAGTGGTGGCACACTGCAGCACAGGGACTGCTTCAAGTGCAGCCGTACGTCAAACAAGGCTGAACCAATTAGAGTTTCAGTACGTGGCTCACATTTCTTTCCCAACTTTAGAACTTTGTGAAGTAAGTGGTGTATCGGAGGTGTTGAGGAAGGTCTTTGGGCCGTGAATGAGGCATTACGATTATGTTCCTTGTGTGTGATTTCATATTTTGAGATTTTGTCACTTTGTTTAAAATGGTAAAGGTAAAGTTCAACCTAGGCCCAGTGGGGGAGTAGAGGAAGAGCTCTACTCTTTCTTTAATATGGGCTCTAGACGGGGATGGGTGGTAAACGCCACGCTTCGGCCGCTGTACCCGTGGGATAGAGAACCAGTACCCAATTTACCGGAGGCTGTGTGGGCCCCAGTGTCTCTATAGACGAATGTGGAAAATCTCACCACACAGGTATTCGACCCCCCGACCGACCATCCCATAGCGAGTCGCTATACCGACTGAACTATTCCGGCCCATTAACGGAAGTTAAGGTCGCCATCACTTTGAAAGTTTCCAGAGGGTGGGAGTGCCAGATCCGAACTGTTGTGACACAGCCAGTCGTCAGAAAAGATTCTGGTATGACCAGCATTATAGGGAGGATTTAAAGCAGGGATTTGTATTGGAATATCACCGCCAACTGATATAATAAATGTAAAGGCCGAAGATGGTGGTTGCGGAATGGAGAGTGATCCTCATTGGTAGTCATAATAAAAAGCGAACAGACTGTCCTATATGTACGATGACAGCTCTGTTCCCAGGGGAAGACAATGTTTTGCTGGTTGTAAAGGTGAAGGTTTCTTTTGCGGAATTTGCCGGTCCTGTCCAATACATCCAGCAGCTGGAAGTGAATGTCAAAAGTGCAGCCAAAGTGACGGCCGTGCAAAACCGAGGATGGGTTAAATTATTGATACTTCTAATCAAGGCTGCTAGGGTGGTTGTTGAGGACCTGACTGATGTAACTAAGATCGAATATGGCCGTTGTGTTGTGAGGTGTGTCAGTTGTAAGTGACATTGAGAGTTAAAACAAGAAATTGCATTTTGTTGATTGTCGATATATGTATCGGTTAGATAAGCGTCGTTCGATAGGGAGTATCTGGTGGGAAATAAAAGAATTACCCGTTGGCAACACTGGTCCTTTGGCAATAAGGAAACGAATATGATTTTACTAACGTAGTGTGTATGAGCTGTGGCGGCGGTGTGTGCTTGGGTGGAGTGTGATCAGGTAACAAAATGTAACGGTAAATTGGGTGACTGTCTGCTGTGAAATGTTTAGTGGCTTAATTAGTTGCATTCCGCTCTGTACAATAACAGATCGTTCAGAAAATGTGTC